>Ga0224512_10000400_pt1 | contig 46217 bp, 36 predicted proteins | sample SF_May12_sed_USG_4_FD_169103 | JGI IMG/M metagenome (GOLD analysis project Ga0224512, IMG submission 169103) | Sediment microbial communities from San Francisco Bay, California, United States - SF_May12_sed_USGS_13 | ecosystem: Environmental > Aquatic > Marine > Sediment | place: USA... | reverse complement strand
GCGGCTGCCCGACAAATCGGTGCCCGTCGTGGTCATGTGTGCCGGAGGAACCCGGTCGGCCTTCGCGGCCAGAACGCTCCAGGACCTCGGCTACGTCGACGTCGTCTCGATGGAAGGGGGCTTCAACCGCTGGAAGAACGAGGATCGCTCGTGGGAGATCCCGGCTGTCCTCAGCGCCGACCAACGCAACCGCTACAGCCGTCATCTCCTCCTGCCCGAGGTCGGCGACGACGGTCAGAAGCGGCTGTTGGACTCCCGCGTGCTGCTCCTCGGGGCCGGTGGCCTGGGATCACCCGCCGCGCTCTACCTGACGGCGGCCGGCGTCGGCACCCTCGGTATCGTCGACATGGACTCGGTCGACGAGTCGAATCTCCAGCGCCAGATCCTCCACAATCGGGATCGTGTCGGGCAGCGTAAGGTCGAGTCGGCCCGCAGGACCCTGGCCGCGCTCAACCCGGACGTCGAGATCGTCACCTTCGACACCCGGTTGGCGGCCGACAACGTCGAGGAGATCCTTGCCGGGTTCGACGTCGTGATCGACGGAGCGGACAACTTCGTGAGCCGCTACCTGTTGAACGACGCTTCGGTGAAACTCGGCATTCCGGTCGTTCACGGATCGATCTTCCGCTTCGAGGGTCAGGTGACGGTGTTCGATCCCCGCCGGGGTCCGACCTACCGGGACTTTCTACCGCAGCCACCGCCACCGGAGTTGGCGCCGAGCTGTTCGGAGGCCGGCGTGCTCGGGGTGCTCCCTGGCATCATCGGGTCGTTGCAGGCGTTGGAGGCGATCAAGCTGCTGCTCGACATCGGAGATCCGCTGATCGGTCGGCTGCTGGCGTTCGATGCGTTGGAGCTGACGTTCCGCGAGTACAAGCTCAACCCCGATCCGGCCAACGAGGTGACGTGGGCCAATCGTGACCGGATCGAGGTCGTGGAGCTCGACGGCGTCTGCGCTCCGAGCGTCGGCGCCTGACGGCCGACTTGTCGCGACAGCCGGGATACCAATGAGGCGCGAATAGCGATCCTCTTCGAACCAGATGGACCAATAATCACTGATTGGACTTGAACTCGTTGTGGTCGTAGGTCCATATTGGATCTCGATGACCGCGGTTGACGGTGCCAATCCCAGCAAATTGGACCCCTTCGATCTGGCCGCCCAGCTCGGGGCCTGGTCAGAGGGACGGGGCCCCCTCTATCGCCAACTGGCAGCGGCACTGGCCGACCTCCTGGCCGACGGCGCCATTCGCTCGGGAACAACGCTGCCCCCCGAACGACGTCTCGCCGATCGGCTCTCGGTTTCCCGCGGCACCGTCGTCAACGCCTACGGCCAGCTCGAACAGCAGGGCTGGATCCGCAGAGTGCAGGGTCGGGGCACCATCGTGACCGGCCCGGCCCGGGCGCAGGTCGACGGTAGCGTCGCCCCACCCGACGGGGTCGGCCATCGCCTGTTCATGCCGTCCCTGCACTCCATCGATCTGCTCGTCGCCGTGCCCGCGGCGCTGCCCGAGGCGCTCGACATCTGCGAGCAGACGTTGATACCGCGGACCCCCGACATCTGCGACAACGCCGAGCCTGCGGGCATCGATCCACTTCGGCACCGTATCGCCGAGTGGTACCGGGCTTCGGGCCTGCCGACGAACCCGGAGCAGATCGTGGTCACGTCGGGGGCCCAGCAGGCCATCGCGCTGGCCGTGGAGGCCGTGATCCAGCCGGGCGACGTCGTGCTGGTCGAATCCTTCACCTGGCCGGGGCTTCTCGACATCGTCCGAGCCAACGGCGGACGGGTCCACGCCGTACCGATGGACGATCACGGCGTCATCGTCGAGGAGTTCGCCACCATGGTGGAGCGGCTCCGTCCTCGCATGGTCGCTCTCAACCCTCACAACCACAATCCCACCGGATCCCGGCTACCGGCCTCACGGCGTGATGCCGTGGCCGACCTCTGTGCCCGCTACGGCGTGGCCGTCATCGAGGATCGTGTCGCCTCGTTGCTCAACTTCGATCACCAGGTGCCGCCACCACTGGCGGCCGGTCGGCCCGAGGCGGCGCACGTGACCATCGATTCGCTGAACAAACTCACCTGGCCCGGCCTGCGGCTCGGTTGGATTCGTACCGACACACCGACCGTGGCGAAGCTCCGGGCGGCCAAGGCCCTCAACGACCTGTACTCGTCGATACCGTCCCAGCTGATGGCGCTCCGAATCATGGAGAAACTGGACGAGCTGACCGACGCCCGTCGGACGATGATGGTCGAACGTTCGAACACGCTTGTCGAAGCCGTGGCCCGACGGCTGCCCGACTGGGAGTTCCGTCGCCCGCAGGGAGGCGTGGTGCTGTGGGTCGGGCTCCCCGGCGGACGTGCGGCCGCATTCGCCCGCATCGCCCGATCCCACGGCGTTTCGGTCGCCACCAGCGCGGAATTCGCGGCACACAGCGATCCCGACGACCACATCCGGCTTCCCTTCACCCAATCGCCCGAGGTGTTGGCCATCGCCGTTGAACGACTGGCCCGAGCCTGGGAGGCCTTCAGGGCCGAGGGATCATCGATCTTCGCCCAGCCGGCCCCTTCCATCATCTGATCGGAGCCCCCCTGGCTGGCGGTCTGAACGATCGGCCGGCGAATAGGTACAACGAACCACTGAATTCTTCCCGTGGCCGGTCGATCAGATCTCCATGAGACCAATTCGTATCGGGTGGGTAGGACGTGTTTGGAGTGCGAGGAGATCGGCTCCGAATCCGACCAGGACAAGGCGGCCGGTCAGGACGGCGGCCATCTGGCTGGCCCTGAGCCTGGTCGCCGGCACACTGGCCGCGGTCGTGGCCGTGGCCGCCACGGCCACACCGGCGGCGGCCCATGTCGGCCATCCCCGGGTGGAGATCGGCGGTGGCGGTTGGGGCCACCGCCGAGGTATGGGCCAGTACGGCGCCCTCGGCTATGCCCGGGACCACGGCTGGACGTCGCGGCAGATCCTGGATCATTTCTACGGCGGAACGACACAGGGGCCCGCGCCGACCATCGACAACCTCGACCCGGACCGGCTGCGGGTTCAGCTCGCCGGCATGAACAACCGGAACACGGCGGTCACCTTGGCCAAGGGGCGAATGGTCGTCGTCGACCCGTCGGGCAACCGGCGGCGAACCGTGTCGGAACCGGCTATGCGTCTCGTGCCGACCAGCAGCGGGTTTGAGATCCAGACCGCCGGCAGCTGCAGCGGACCATGGACGGCGTTCGCCACCGTCGACAACGTGAGCGCCGTCGGCATCCGGGTGGAACTCGATCCCGACGACCCCTCTGATGACGACGAAGTGATCGGCCGCGACTCCCTGACCCTGCTCGGCGTATGCGGGCCGTCGGGGCGGACGTGGTACGACGGCGAGATCTGGTCGCATCGCACCAACTACGGTCAACGCACCGTGAACGTCGTGACCATCGAGCAGTACCTGCGAGGCGTGGTCCCCAATGAGATGCCGGCCAGCTGGCCTGCGGCCGCCCTCGAGGCCCAGGCGGTGGCCGCCCGGTCCTACGCCCTGGCCGGCGACGGCCGCTGGGGTTCCCACGCCGACACCTGCGACAACACCTACTGCCAGGTGTACGACGGCCGGGTGACGACCCGGGGCGGAACACGTGTCGCCACCCATTCCCGAACCGACGCCGCGATCGCCACCACCGCGGGGCAGGTGCGTCTGACCTCGTCAGGACGCATCGCCCGGACCGAGTTCTCGTCGAGCACCGGTGGTCACACCACCGGACCGAGCTTCACCCCGGTCGAGGACCTGGGCGACGCCACCAGCGCCAACCCCAACGCGTCATGGTCGGTCACCGTCGGGTTGAGCCGCCTGGCGTCGCGCTACGGCCTCGGCCCCGTGCAGTCGATCGAGGTGACCGAGCGCGACGGCAACGGGCGCTTCGGCGGCGGCGCCACCAAGGTGACGATCGTGTTCCGCGACGGCACCCGGACCATGACCGGGAATGCGGTGCGAATCTACTTCGGGCTCAAGTCGGATCTGTTCGACTTCGGCGACATCGAGTTCGAACCGACCAACGAACCACCGGCCGAGGACACGTCGCCGACCGCCTCGGACTTCGAGCCGATCGTCGAGGCGATGTACCGTCGTCTCGCCGGTCGGGCGCCGACCGGGGCCGAACTCGACCGCTGGTCGGCCAAGATGGTCGACGGTGAGACCAGCGGTCGCCGGGCGCTGGCCACGGCCCTGGTCCGCAGCGAACACTTCAGCGGAAAGCTGGTCGACGACCTGTACCGCACGACCTTCGGTCGACGACCCGACGAGCGGGGACGGCAGCACTGGATCGGCCGACTCACCACCGACGGAACCCGCCAGGTCACCTACCAGGAGATCGGCGCATGGTTCTTCGGCTCGACCGAGTACTTCAGGCGGGCCGGAAACACCGACGACGCTTTCATCGACCGGCTCTACACCGACCTGCTGGGCCGCCGGGCCGACGCCGGTGGCCGCAGCTACTGGCTCGGGGTGCTCGACCGCGGTTCCGCAGCCGACGTGGTGACCTGGTTCTACCACTCAGCCGAATCCCGTCGGTCCCGGGCGGCCAACCTCCACCGGATGGTGTACGGCACGAACCCGACAGCTACTCAGCTGTCGGCCGCGGCCAAACTGCTGGCGACCGACGACGATCTCGATGTCGCCGCCAAGCTCGGCGCCGCCATCAACCCGTAGGTCACGTCTCCTCCGGACAGCCCGGGAACATCGACCCAATCCTCATCGGCGCCCCCGGATCCGAGATCGATCCGGGGGCGCCATGGCGCCGCTAGGCTTGTGGTCGGACGGCGGCACGTCTGACCTGTACTTGGCGGTACCGAAGGATCACAGCCCCATATGACAGTCGATCTCGACGCCGCCGTATTCGTCGCCGGACACAACGGGTTGGTGGGCTCGGCGATCTGCCGCCGCCTGCGGCGCGTCGGGTTCCGGCGAATCCTGACCGAGCCCCGATCCCGTCTCGACCTGCGGCAGCAGACCTCGGTTCTTCGGTGGTTCGAGCAGAACCGACCGGATTACGTCTATCTGGCCGCCGGCACCGTCGGCGGCATCGCCGCGAACTCGAACCGCCAGGCCGAGTTCCTCTACGACAACATGATGATCCACGCCAACGTGATCGAGGCCAGCCGCCGGGTCGGGGTCACCAAGCTGCTGTATCTCGGGAGCGCCTGCGTCTACCCCCGGCTGAGCGCCCAGCCGATCACCGAGTTGGAACTGCTGGCCGGACCGCTTGAGCCGACGAACGAGGGATACGCCCTGGCCAAGATCGCCGGCGTCCGGCTCTGCGATTTCTACCGGGAGCAGTACGGCTGCAACTTCATCGCCGCCATGCCCACCAACCTCTATGGTCCCAACGACAACTTCGATCTGGAGTCGAGCCACGTCCTACCGGCCCTGATGCGCAAGTTCCACGAAGCCAAGGAGGCGGGCCGGGGCCAGGTCGAGGTGTGGGGCTCGGGCTCGGCCCGACGGGAGTTCATGTACGTCGACGACCTGGCCGACAGCTGCCTGTTCCTCATGGACCGCTACGACGAGCCGGGTCATGTCAACGTCGGCACCGGCGTCGAGACCTCGATCGCCGAGCTGGCCGGGATGATCCGGTCGATCGTCCACCCCGATGCCGAAATCGTGTGGGACACGAGCCGCCCGGACGGCATGCCCCGCCGCTCCCTCGACGTGTCGGTCCTGGCCGGCCTCGGGTGGACGGCGCGGACCGATCTCGAGGTGGGCTTGGCCCGGACCTATGCCTGGTACCTCGATCAGCTCCACGGCGATGAAGCGGCGACCGCGGCGGGCCTCCGGCTCGGCGGGGAGCACCACGGGTTCGATGGCAAGAGAGCCGAACCCAGCAGAGCCGATCGGTCGCAGGTGGTGGTTTCGTGATCGGCCGTAACCAGTCGAGTAACTCGAACGCAGCAAGCCCGTTTCGTGCCGAGGATCCGGTGATCCGGACCGGCACCGTGGCGCTGGTGGCGCCCCGATTCGGCGACGGCGTGATCGGCGGTGCCGAGGCGGTCATGGCCGCCGTGGCCCGGGGGCTGGCCGAACGGGGGATCCCGATCGAGATGCTCACCACCTGCGCCCGCGACCACTTCACCTGGGCCAACGAGTTCCGACCCGGGTCCACCAAGACCGACGGCGGGATCGTGGTCCGGCGCTTTCCCACCGTGATGGACGGCTCGCAGGCCGACCGGGACCGCATCGGGAACCGTATCCTCGCCGGCGAGACGATCACGATCCAGGACCAGCAGCGGTGGGTCAATGCCAGCCTGCGCTGCCCGGGGTTGTGGCACCACGTGTTCGATCACGGTCACCGCTACCGGGCGCTGGTCTTCGCCCCGTACATGTTCTGGACCACCTACGCAGTGTCGCAGATCCACAGCCGCCGCTCCGTGGTCATGCCGTGCCTGCACGACGAGCCACCGGCCCACCTCGACATCTACCGGTCGATGCTGGAGGGCGCGGGCGCCCTGTGGTTTCTCAGCGAACCGGAGCGGGAACTGGCGATGCGCCTGTGCAACGCTCCTTCCCGACAGGAGGTCGTCGGTGCTCCGGTGACGGTCCCGACCTCCTACGACGCCGACGGGTTTCGAGCCCGCCACGGCCTCACCGAGCCGTTCGTGTACTACGCCGGTCGCCGCGAATGGGGCAAGGGCTGGCAGGATCTGCTGGCCGGGTTCGCCGAGTTCACGCTCGATCGGGCCGTCGGAGGCGGCGGGCTCAAGCTCGTCACGTCCGGGGTGGGGGAGGTGCAACCGCCCGTGGGTTGTGAGCAGTCGGTGATCGATCTCGGCCTGCTGTCGGATCACGATCGTGACGGTGCCATGGCGGCCGCCGCAGCCTACGTCCAGCCCTCGGCCCTGGAGTCGTTTTCGCTCACCGTGCTGGAGGCCATGGCGGCCGGAACCCCGGTCATCGCCAACGGAGCCGGTGCAGTGGTGAGCCATCACCTGGAACGGTCGGGAGCCGGCATCGTGTACCACGGCACAGCGGAGCTGGTCGAATGTCTGAACTTCGTCGCCGATCGACCCGCCGCAGCTCAGGCCCTCGCCGTGGACGGTCGACGCTACGTCCTCGAGAACTACGAGCCCACGCTCGTGTTCGACCGGATGATCGACACGCTCGACCGTTGGTTCCCCGGCGATCGACCCGCCGATCAGGTTGACGTCGAGCACGTGGGGGTCGGATAGTGTCGGTGCTGCTGGTCACCCCCTTCGCCCCGTACCGGGACGGGATTGCCACCTATGCGGTCCAGGAGCTACGCCGCCTGCGGGCCGACGGCCACGAAGTCGAGGTCCTGTCGCCCGTGCCGTCGGCCGCCCACCATCATCTTCCCTTCGGCGGCGTCCGGGGCGCGGCGCTGCTCGTGAAGCGGGCCTCCCGCTACGAGCGGGTGATCATCCAATTCGGACCGGAGTTGCTGTTCGGACGCTGTCGAGCGGCAACCGAGCGGGTGGCGGTGTGGACGTCGCTTGCCGCCATGGCTCGAACCACCAGACTCGACCTCCGGCTCCATGAGGTCGAATACGGGCCGTTGGAGCAGAATCCGGCCGAGCGACGGGCGGCCCGCCTGGCGCTGCGGTGGGCCGATCGGGTCACCGTGCACACCGAGCCGGAGCGAGCTCGACTCGCGGAGCTGCTCGGATCGGTGACCAATCGGATCGAGGTCATCGAACACGGGGTCAACTTCGTTTCGGCGATCACCTGCACCGGACCGGAGGCCAAAGCCGAGTTGGGTCTTCCAGCTGATGAGTTCGTCTTCCTGTCGATCGGCTTCCTCCAGCATCACAAGGGGTTCGACCGGGCCGTCGAGGCGTTCAGCCTGGCCGGCCTTCCCCGCTCCTCGCTCCACATCGTCGGCTCCGGCCGGGTTGATCATCCCGACATCGGCCGGTACGTCTCGTCGCTGGAACGGATCTGCGCTCGTACCCCGGGTGTGGAGCTGCACAACCGCTACGTCTCCGACGATCAATTCGATCTGTGGCTGACGGCGGCCGATGCCGTTGTGCTCCCGTACCGGGAGATCTGGTCGTCGGGTGTCGTCGAGCGGGCTCGCCTGTTCGACAAACCCGTCATCGCGTCGGATCTGGAACAGCTCCGCCACCAGTTGGCACTCGGTAGGGGAGGGACGTGGTTCGCCGCGGCCGATGTCGGCGAGCTTGCGGTGGCCATGGAGAAGGTGTGGTCGGGAGCCGGATACGGACACACCGACGACGGTGGCTCGGCCTCCACCTCTTCGTCGTCGGCTTCGAACGAGACCGGTGTCGAGCGGGTGGAGCGACGGCGGACGGTGCGACCGCTGTGGGACGTCGACGATGCGGCGCCCGATCGAGGCGCGATTCAGGCTCAGATCACGGCCCGGGCCAGGACCTCCCAGAACGGTGACCAGGAGGTTCTCGTCGCTGCTCCCACCGTTGACCGGCCGAGTGGAGGCGAACGCCCGTCGGCCGGTCTGCAATCCCTCGGACCGCTGGTGATCCCCGAGCCGGTGTCGGCCCGCCCCGGCGTGACGCCGGTCAAGCAGACGGTCAGGCGCCTGACAGGGTGGCAGCTCGATCCGATGACCCAGCGGCTGGCTGCTCTGCAGCAGGCCACCGTCCACGCCGTCATCGAGATGGAGACCCGCCTGGAACAGCTGTCGGAGGCGCTCGATGATTCAACCGGCTGACCGTCGTGATGCCGACGGAGACGAGCTGAGCCGGTTGCGACGCCGCGTCGCCGAACTCGAGGAGCAGCATCTCAACGCAACCGATGCGGTGATCGGAGCGGAGGCGGCCGCCGCGCAGGCCCGCCGGGACATCGAGGACATCTTCCATCAGCTTCATGTTCGAGAGGAGGAGCTGAAGGAGCTGAAGGGGCTGCTCGGCTTCGAGCTCGACACCCCCCTCGAGGAGATCGTCCCGGCACTCGGCGGTGGTTCCCGGCCTCTGGGCCGTTCGGCCCGGCGACGATCGGTCCGGTCGAAACCCCGACGGTGAGCCGATGTTGACGATCCGATCGTGGACCGACCCGCCGGCCCTCGTCCGGAGTCTGGCCCGCCGGCTTCGGCGAGTCGGCCACCGGGCGCTGGCCGGAGACGAGTCGATCACCCACATCCAGGTTGTGGTGCTCCCGCCGAAAGCAGATTTGAAGGTGTCGCCGCCGTCGGAGGCGACTCGGGCCTCGATCGACCGGGCTCGGGCCGAACTCCTCTCGGTCGAGGTGACGACGCACGGGCCACCGATCGACCGGTTGACGATCGACACGGGCGTGCTGTGCGTCTTCGTGCTCGACGGCGCCGAACTCGAACCGGAGGCGCTCTCGACACTGGTGAACGTCTTCGACGAGAACCCCGATCTCGAGATGGCCTACGGCGACGCGGCAGCCCGTGCCGCAGTCGATTCCGACGGCGAGTTCGACCTCGACGGCGACGGCGGGAGCGACGGTCCCTGGCTGCTGCCCGGTTTCTCACCGGACCGTTTGGCCGACCAGTTCTATCTCGGTCATCTCGTTGCTCTCCGCCCCCACGGTTTCGCCTCCGACGATCAATTCGACCTGCGGCTGACGGCAGCCGCGGCGCGGACCGTGGCTCACGTGCCGGTGCCCCTGTACCGACCGGCCCCCGATGTCGGGACCTGGGAACCCGAACGGTGCGAGCAGTACGAGCAGTGGCCGCTGCCGGCCGTCCCCGACGCAGATCTTCCGCTACTGAGTGTCGTCATCCCGACCAATGGATCGTCCCGGGTTCTCGACCGGGGCCCGGTCCGCCTTGTCGAGCAGGCGCTTTGCTCGGTACTCACCTCGCGCTATCCCCGTATCGAGATCGTCGTCGTCGTAACCCCGGGTTCGCCCGACAACCTGGCGGGCCGCCTGCACGCCATCGTCGCAGGTCAACCAGCCACTGGGCGAACGCTGATGCTGGTCAACGACGATCGCCCTTTCAACTTCTCCAACGCCTGCAATCGGGGCGCCGTTCACTCGACGGGCGAGCTGCTCGTCTTCCTGAACGACGACACCGAGGTGATCGACGTCGACTGGCTCCGGTACCTCGTTCACCACGCTCGGAAGCCGGAGGTGGGAGCGGTCGGAGCCCGACTGCTGTATGAGGACGGGCGGGTGCAGCACAGCGGGATCTGGAGCCGGGGCGGACACCCGACGCACCGCTACGAAGGCTGGCCGGGCGACGCCGCCGGTTACCGGGGTGCGCTGCGGGCGGCGCAGAACTGTCTGGCCGTGACCGGCGCCTGCCTTGCCGTCGAGCGTTCGAAGTTCGACCTCGTCGGCGGCTACTCGCCTGTGTTCCCCAACAGCTACAACGACGTCGACCTGTGCCTCAAACTCTGGGATCGGGGCTATCGGACCGTTGTCGAACCCCGGGCCGAGCTCCACCACTTCGAGGCCAGCACCAGAGATCCCTCCATCACCGACGACGACCTGGCCGCCCTCCACGACCGATGGCGGTGGCGGCTCAACCACGATCCGTTCGACAACCCGAACCACACGGCGGAGCGTTCGGAGGAGTGGCCGCTACCGGCGGAGCCGTCTCATTCGGCGGCCGACGATTTGCAGCCGAGATTCTGGCCGTTGGATCCGATCGGTCACGTCGGCCCGGATCGACGGGTGTCATCCAGGTCACGGCCGTCGAAGGCAGCGGCGACCAGATGCCTCGCAGCGGCCGACACCGAGAGGCGGCCGTCGGCCACCTCCGCCCGGATCTCGTCGTGGATCCGCCGAAAGCCGGGTCGGCGACCGACCTGAGCGTAGAGAAGCGCCCGGAGCTCGGTGTCCAACTGCTCGACGGCCTGTCTGTTCCGCAGCCGATCGAGTTCCCCCTCGGCCCGCAACCGCCGGTGCAGCTCCACCAGGGTGCGCCACAGGTCGTCGAGACCGTCGCCGGTCAACGACGAACAGGTGACCACGGCCGTTTCGAATCCGGGTCGTTTGGGGCGCACAAGATGCAGGGCCGCCCGGTAGTCGGCCGCGGTTCGGGCGGCCAGTTCGGTCATGTCGCCGTCGGCCTTGTTGATGGCCACCAGGTCGGCCAGCTCCATCACGCCTCGCTTGATGCCCTGCAGATCGTCGCCTCCACCAGGGCCGACCAGGAGCAGGAACAGGTCGGTGAGCCCCGCCACGGCGGTCTCCGACTGGCCGACTCCGACCGTCTCGACGATGATCGTGTCGAAGCCGGCGGCCTCGCACACGGTGATGGCGTCGCGGGTTCGAATCGCCACCCCGCCGCTGATGCCGGCCGATGGCGAGGGACGAATGAACACGTTGTCACGCCCGGTCAGTTCGGCCATTCGGGTCTTGTCGCCGAGGATCGAGCCACCGGTGGTCCGGCTCGACGGATCGACGGCCAGAACCGCCAGCCGGCGGCCGTCGGTGACCAGGTCGGTTCCCAACCGGTTGATGAAGGTGCTCTTGCCGACGCCGGGCGTGCCGGTCACCCCGAGGCGCAGGGAACGGCCGGCGTGGGGGAGCAGCTTGTCGAGTAGGATCTCGGCTTCGGCCCGGTGATCATCCCTTGTCGATTCGACCAGCGTGATCGCCTTGGCCAGCGCCCGGCGGTCACCACCGAGGACCGCGTCTGCCAGTGCAGGCCCAAAGGGCACGCCGCCGGCCACGGCCTCGGCCGCGGGGTCAGGTGACGGTTTGGGGACTGCGGCCTCCGGCAACGGACAGTACCTCGAGTGCGGCGTGGTTGATGTTGGTTCCAGGGCCGAAGATAGCAGCCACTCCGGCGTCGGAGAGGAACTGGTAGTCCTGTGGTGGGATGACGCCCCCGCAGACCACGACGACATCGTCGGCGCCCCGCTCGGCCAGCTCCGCGATCAGCTCCGGTACCAACGTTTTGTGCCCGGCCGCCTGGGAGGAGACGCCGACAATGTGCACATCGTTGTCGACGGCGTCCTGCGCCACCTCGGCCGGTGTCTGGAACAGGGGACCGACGTCGACGTCGAAGCCGAGGTCGGCGAAGGCGGTGGCGATGACCTTGGCCCCCCGGTCGTGGCCGTCCTGGCCCATCTTGGCCACCAGGATGCGTGGTCGGCGGCCGTGTTCGGTGGCGAACGACTCGACCGCATCCAGCACCCGACGGAAGCCTTCGTCACCCTCGTAGGCCGATGCGTAGACGCCGCTGATCGTCGCCGTCTGCGCCTGATGGCGGCCGAAGACGGCCTCCATGGCGTCCGACATCTCGCCGACGGTGGCCCTGGCCCGGGCGGCGTCCACGCAGGCCGCCAGCAGGTTCCCACCGTCGCGGGCCGTGGCCGTGAGCACCTCGAGGGCGGCCCGGCAGGCGTCGTCGTCACGTTCGGCCCGGACCTTCTCCAGACGGGCGACCTGCTGATTGCGGACGGCCGTGTTGTCGATGTCGAGCACGTCGACCATCGAATCGTCGTCGGTCTGGTACTTGTTGACCCCCACGATCACGTCCACTCCCTGATCGACGCGGGCCTGACGGCGGGCGGCGGCCTCCTCGATGCGGAGTTTGGGGATGCCCTTGGAGATCGCCGCGGTCATGCCGCCCAGCTCTTCGACCTCGGTGATCACGGCCCGGGCCCGGTCGGCGAGGTCGGCGGTCAGGCTCTCCACGTAGTAGCTGCCGGCCAGCGGGTCGACCGTGCGGGTGATGCCGGACTCGTCGGCCAGGATCAGCTGGGTGTTGCGGGCGATGCGGGCGCTGGTGTCGGTCGGGAGCCCGAGTGCCTCGTCGAATGCGTTCGTATGGAGGCTCTGGGTGCCGCCGAGTACGGCCGACATCGCCTCGATCGTGGTGCGGATGATGTTGTTGTAGGGGTCCTGCTCGGTGAGCGAGACGCCCGAGGTCTGGCAGTGGGTGCGCAGCATCGACGAGCGCGCGTTCTGCGGATCGAACTGCGCCATCAGCTCGGCCCATAGCAGACGGGCCGCCCGTAGCTTCGCCACTTCCATGAAGAAGTCCATGCCGATGCCGAAGAAGAAGCTGAGCCGTCCGGCGAAGGCGTCGACGTCGAGCCCGGCGTCGAGCGCGGCCCGAACATATTCGAGGCCGTCGGCCAGGGTGTAGCCGAGTTCCAGATCGGCGGGTGCGCCGGCCTCCAGCATGTGGTAGCCGGAGATCGACACCGAATTGAACTTCGGCATGTGCTCGGCCGTGTAGGCGATGATGTCGGCCACGATCCGCATGGACGGTTCCGGCGGGTAGATGTAGGTGTTGCGGACCATGAACTCCTTGAGGATGTCGTTCTGAATGGTCCCCGCCAGCCGCTCGGTGGTGGCACCCTGCTCGAGCCCGGCCACGATGTAGCAGGCCATCACCGGCAGTACGGCGCCGTTCATGGTCATCGACACGGTCATCTGATCGAGGGGGATCCCGTCGAACAGGATCTTCATGTCCTCCACCGAGTCGATCGCCACCCCGGCCTTGCCGACATCGCCGGTCACCCGTTCGTGGTCGGAGTCGTAGCCCCGGTGGGTGGCGAGATCGAAGGCCACCGAGAGACCCATCTGTCCGGCGGCGAGGTTGCGGCGGTAGAAGGCGTTGGACTCCTCGGCGGTGGAGAAGCCCGCGTACTGGCGGATCGTCCACGGCCGGTTCGTGTACATGGTGGCCCGCGGACCCCGCACGAAGGGGGCCTGCCCGGGCAGCGAGTCGAGGTGGTCGAGGCCGTCCAGATCGGCCGCGGTGTAGAGCGGCTTGATGCGGATCTTCTCCGGTGTTTCGACCGTCAGGTCGTCGAGAGGCTTGCCCCGAAGCTCGGATTCGGCCATGGCGGCCCAGCTGTCCAGTGGCTGTTCGTCCATGGCTCAAACGTAGACGACTCGCCCCGACACCGCCCCCATCGCGGGCCCTCCGGAGATCGGGCCGGGGACCGAACCATTGCCTTCGTTCAGGGTGCAACCCCGGTGATCGTGAAGGTGACCGAGGCGCCCGAGGTCGCACCGGTCGCCGTCACCTCCCACACCGTGCCGATCTGGTCGGCTGCGCACGACCAGCGAAGCGGCAGATCGCCCTCCTCGTCGGCCCTTCCCTGACGAATCGCCTCGGACTGGGGCGATTCGAAGTCGATCGCCTCCCGGGGCACGTAGTTGCGGAGCACAGCGAACGGTCGGGTCGCCCCGTCGCAGATCACGGAATCCGCCGAAATCTCGATACTCACCGGATTCCCCAGGGTGGTCGAACCGAACGAGAACCGCACCGATCGGCCAGCCGGGGTCTGCTCGGTGACCGTCAGGTCCCAGGTCGTGCCCTCGTCCCGTCGATTGCACTGCCAGAAGACCGTCTTCGAGCCGTCGGCACCGGCTTCGGTAGTCGGCAGCGGTTCATCCTGTGGTGAGGCGAGGAACTCCAACACGGCGTTGGGCGTGAGATTCGACAGCCGAGCCACGGGACGACTGCCCCGATCGCAGACGAAGGGGTCCTCGACGATCTCGACGACGATGGGGCCGGGTTCGGCAGGACGGGGCGCCTGTCCCACGAAGCTGACGTCGGCGGTGCGGCCGGACGACCCGCCGGTGGCGGTCAGACGCCACTCCTGCCCATCCTGATCCGCGGAGCACGTCCAGCGAACCTCGATGGTTCCATCGGGTTCGGCCAGCGCCGATGGGATCGAGGCGCTGTCCGGTGAGGTGAACCGCACCCGCTCATTGGGTTCGGCGTTCGACAGCCGGGCCACGGTCCGCGTTGTACCGTCACACAGGACGGCATCGATCGTCTCGTCGATGATGAGGATCGAATCGAGCGCCGGGTCCCGGTCCGAGCCGGTAATGGTGAACCGAATCGATCGTCCCGACTCCGAGCCTGTGGCGGTCAGCTCCCAGGTGAGCTGCGATTCCGGTTCGTCACATCGCCACAGCAGTTCGAAGGCGCCCACTTCATCGGCGATGCCGTCGGCCACCTCGACCGGCATCGGCGAGGTGAATTCGATCGTCTCACCGGGCTCGGCCCCCGACACGATGGCAGCCGGTCGATCGACGCCGTCGCAGAAGACGCCCTCATCGACGGTCCGCGCAGACAGCGAGTCCTCACGTGCGGCCCCGTCGCTCGACGCCGGTGGGCTGCAGCCGAGAGCCGACACGACGACTGCGGCGATGACCACACCTGACCGCCACCCTGACCCGGAACTGCTCACTCCAATCGAACCAAGCGTAGACGATGGTTCGCCGCCGGAGACGGCGATCGGCCCTATCATGGCCGGCAATGGGCCCGTCCGCCGCCGATCCCACAACCGAGCCGATGCGCCGGCGTCCACCAGCCGGCACCACCCGTCTTCGGGTCGCAATCGACGCCACACCGCTGATGAACCGCCGGACCGGCGTCGGTGTTGTGACCGCCGCGCTGTTCGCGGAGCTCGAACGGTCGGGGGAACTCGACCTCCACGGCTATGTCGTAAGCTGGCGGGCCCGTGACCGCTACCGAACGGCGATGCCGGGCGGCGTCACCCCGCTCCGCCTCGCCTGGCCCGCCCGACTCGCCCACCGAACCTGGCAGCGGATGGAGACGCCACGACTTGCGGGTGCGTGGGACCTCGTGCACGGAACGAACTACGTCGTACCGCCGGTCCGGTCGGGAGCGAGGCTGGTGACCGTCCACGACCTCACGGCCTGGCGATTCCCGGAACTGGTCGACCACCACAGCCGGGCGTATCCAGCGTTACTGCGAAAGGCCGTCACCGGTGGAACCCACATTCACTGCGTGTCGGACGCGGTGGGCCGCGAGGTTGTCGGAGAACTCGGTGTCCCGCCGGAGCTCGTCCACGTCGTGCCGAACGGATTCGACCCGGTCGAACCGGGCGATGGCGAGGCGGCCCGACGCCGGATCGACGGGCCCTACATTCTCGCCGTCGGCACCATCGAACCCCGCAAGGACTATGCCGGTCTCGTTCGGGCGATGCCGGCGGTGTGGGCCGACCATCCGGGCTTGAAACTCGTCATCGTCGGTGGCGACGGCTGGGGGACTGAGGCGTTCGAATCCGCAGTGCGGTCCGCCGGCGCCGAGAACCGGGTCCTACGGGTCGGCTACGTCTCCGATGGGGACAAGGCCGATCTGATGGCCGGGGCCGAGATGCTGGTCTACCCGTCGGTCTACGAGGGATTCGGCCTGCCCGTCCTCGAGGCCATGGACCACGGCCTGCCCGTGGTGGCGACCGCCGTTGACGCCGTCGTGGAGGTCGCCGGCGACGGGGCCGAGCTCGTGGCCCCCGGCGATGTCGAGCAGTTGTCCGCCGCAATCAGCGCCGTCCTGACCGACGATCGGCGACGCAAGCGGCTGATCGCCGCCGGCCGCCGCCGGGCCGCCGACTTCTCCTGGGATCGCACGGGGGCGGCGATGCTCGATCTCTACCGGGAACTGGCCGTACGGGTCGGCCGCTGATCGAGGGGGCTCGCGCCCGTCCTAAGCCTGACAGAACGGTGGGCGTCCGCCGATAGGGTTTGAACGGAATCAACGGCCCGACAGCCTCCGGAGGGCGAGGACGAACCCCATGATCAAGCGAGATTCACAGACCCGGGCGGTGAAGCGGGTCGTCATCATAGGCGGCGGGCCGGCCGGAACGAACTGTGCCACCCACGCCGCCCGCCTCGGAGCCGACGTGACGCTGATCGAGTCCGACATCGTCGGCGGTGCGGCCCATCTGCTCGACTGCATCCCCTCCAAAGCCATGATCGCCACCGGTGGGGCGATGTCGATGATGAACAAGGCCACGGCGATGGGGCTGGCCAAGGTCGACGTCGTGCTCGACTTCGAGGCGCTACGAACCCGTATCGCCGACATCGAGGGGCGGCTCGAATCGTCCGTCACCAGCCTGCTGTCCAGCCAGGGTGTGCGGTTGATCGAGGGACGCGGGAGCCTGGTGTCAGCCAACGAGGTCGAGGTCGCCACCGAGACCGGCACGGAAACCATCGAGGCCGACGTCATCGTACTGTCCACCGGATCCCGGCCCCGGGTGCCCGACTGGGCGCCGGTCGACGGGGTACGGGTCCTGACGACGAGAGACGCCTATCCGCCCCCCGAGTTGCCCAAACATCTCGTGGTCATCGGTTCGGGTGTCACCGGCGTGGAGTTCGTCCACATGTTCAACTCCTTCGGATCCGACGTCACCCTGATCGTGTCCCGGCAACAGGTGCTGCCCGACAAGGACCCCGAAGTGGCGTCGGTGCTCGAGAAGAGTTTCCTCGAGCGCGGCGTCCGGCTCTACAAGGGAGCGAGAGCCGAGGCGATCGAGGTCGACGAGACCGCGGAGAACGGCAGGCAGGTGCGGGTGCTCTGCGACGACGGCCGGATCGCCACCGGCTCCCACGTGTTGCTGGCGATCGGCTCGATCCCGAACTCCGACGGCCTGGGCCTCGACAAGGCGGGAGTGGAGAGCGAGTGGGGTTACGTCACCGTCGATCACAACTGCAAGTCGAGCGTTGGTCACATCTACGCTGCGGGCGACCTGTCGGGCAAGCTGCCGCTGTCGTCGGTGGCGTCCATGCAGGGTCGCAAGATCGCCGAGCACGCCATGGGGCTGCACGCCGCACCCCACCGCCACCTCGACTACGACAAGGCGGCGTCGGCCATCTTCACCGACCCGGAGATCGCCGACGTCGGCCTGGCCGAGGCCGACGCCTTCGCCGAGGGGCGCAAGATCCGGGTGACCAAGGTGCCGTTCTCGGTGTCGGCCAAGGCGTTGATCAACAACGATCCCCGGGGCTTCGTCAAGATCGTGTCCGACCCGGCCACCGGTGTGGTCATGGGCGGCTCGATCGTCGGCCGGCACGCCGCCGAGCTGATCTCGGTGCTTGCCCTGGCGGTCACCGCCGGTTTGACGGTCACCGATCTGGTGGAATCACTGTTCGTGCATCCGGCGCTGGCCGAGGTGCTGGGCGAGGCGGCGGAATAGCCGGCAAGACGAGTCGAAGGGGGAGCGTATGAGCGTCCAGTTGCTGGCCGCCCAGGAAGGCGATCAGGTCAGCGAGTTCATCGCCCAGGAATCGGCGGTCGTCCTCATGCTGGCCATCGCCGCATTGGTGGCCGTGGTGGCCAAACGTTTGCGGTTCCCTTTCACCGTGGCCCTCGTGGTGGTCGGCTTGCTCGCCAGCGTGCTCGGCGAGGTCGTGTCGGTCGACGTCTCACCCGATGTCATCCTGTTCCTCCTGGTGCCGCCACTGCTCTTCGAGGCCACGCTGCAGCTGCCGTGGCCGAAGCTTCGGGCCGATCTGGTGCCGATCATGCTGTTCGCGCTGGTCGGCACGGCCGTGGGCACCCTGGCCCTCGGCGCCCTCGTCCACGTCACGGTGTCGGTCCCCTGGACGGCGGCGTTCGCCTTCGGTGCGCTGATCTCCGCCACCGACCCGGTGGCGGTCATCGCCCTGTTCAAAACGCTCGGCGCCCCCAAACGTCTGGCTGTGCTGGTCGAGGGGGAGTCGCTGTTCAACGACGCCGTTGCCGTGGTGGCCTTCGGCCTCGCCGTCACCGCTGCGGCGGGCGATGAACCGTTCACGCTGACCGGAGCGGTGACCGACTTCGTCGTCGTGTCGGCCGGAGGGTTGGGAATCGGGCTGATACTCGGCTACATGGTCAGCGCCGTCTTCCTGGCCCGCGTCGATGACCCGTTGATCGAAACCTCGACCACGCTGGCGCTGGCCTACGGATCCTTTCTGCTGGCCGAGGAGTTCGGGATCCTCATCGGCCGGGATCTCCACTTCTCCGGCATTCTCGCCGTGGTCACCGCTGGTTTGATGGTCGGCAACGTCGGCATGCACAACACGTCGCCCTCGACCCGGTTGACCCTCGAACACTTCTGGGAGTTGCTGACGTTCGTTGTCAACTCCATGGTGTTCCTGGTCATCGGTCTGGCCATCAGCCTCGACGACCTGGCCGAACATTTCACCGCCTTCGTCATCGCCATCGTCGGGGTGCTGGTACTGCGGGCCGTCCTGATTCACGGCCTGTCCGCCGTTGCCGCCTGGGCGCAGCCCAACCGCACGATTCCCAAGCCCTACCGCCACGTGATGGTGTGGGCCGGTTTGCGGGGCGCCATCTCACTGGCCCTCGTGTTGACACTCGACAACACGGTGTTCGACCAGGACACCGTCGACACGCTCCAGGTCATGACCTACGGCGTCGTGCTGTTCACACTGCTCATTCAGGGCACCACGATCTCCAGGTTGATGGAGCGCCTCGGTCTCGCGAACAAGATCGACACCGAACTGACCCAGCAGCGTCATCAGGCCAGGATCTACATGGCCCGAGCCGGTCAGACCGAGATGGCCCGGCTCGGGGCCGACGGCGTGCTGTTCAACGACATGGCCACGTCGCTCAGCCGCACCTACCAGCGTGACATCGCCGAACACATGAGCAACCTGCGCAGCCACATCACCGGTCATCCGGAGCTGGAGGTCTCGATGCTGTTGCAGGCTCGGCGTGATGCGCTCGTCGTCGAACGGGCCGCACTCAACGAGGTCGTCTTCTCCGGGCTCATCGATCCGTTGGTGGCCAATGAGCTGACCATCGAGCTCGACAACCGTATGGCCGCACTCGACCTGCTGGAGGAACGATGGGAGTCCGATCCGCTCCCGACCTTCGACGCAGGTTCCGGCGGGGGTTCCAATGGCTGACGAACTGGTCTACGTATCCTGGGGCGGCACAGGACGGGGAGCGACGCTGCGGACGGCGATGGAGCGGGCGTCGGGGTCAGGCCTGGGTCTGCTGTATCTGGCGATTCTCGACGACGCCAGTTTCGCCGACCTGGAAGCCTCGTTCCTTGCCGTGGTGAAGGACGAGTTGGGATGGCTGCTCGAAGCCCAACTCGAGGTCACCAAAACCCAGCTCGGCATCGAGGAACTCCCGGTGCGGGTTCTGATCAGAGGGGGCGATGTGGTCGAGCAGGTCGCCGATGTGGTCACCACCATGGGGGAGACCGAGGTCATCGTCGGGGCCCCGGTTCCGCTCGCCGGTCACGAGTCGATCGAGTCCTTGATGGACCTGATCCGTAGCCGGGTCCCGGTTCCGGTCGACCTTATCTCCGCCGACGCCGAAGGCCTCGACTCGACCTGAACCCCCGACCACCGCCGTTCCGTGCGCTCACCGCCCGGATTCTCGGGCTCCCGGCGCACGAAAGCGGAATGGGTCGACCTGGGCTGAGGCGGTGAGGGCTACTCGACGACGACGACGACGTCGCCGCCGCTGACGGACTGGCCGGTCTCGACCCGAACCTCCGTGACCGTTCCGGACTTCTCGGCGGCCACGTTGTTCTCCATCTTCATCGCCTCGAGCACGATGACGGTCTGCCCGGCCTCCACCTCGTCACCGACTTCGACCAGGACCTTGACGACGGTTCCCTGCATCGGGACGGCCACTTCGCCGGAGCCGCTGCCACCGGAGGCGCCACCGCTCGATGCTCGGCGCTTCGGCTTGCGGGCCCCCGGCTTTGCCTCCGTTGCCATCGCCGATTCCGGGATCCACATCGAGACGCTGAACCGTTTGCCGTTGACCTCGACATCGACGTCGCGACGGACCTTGCTATCCGCCTGCTCGTCGTCGGTGGATTCGGTGGCCGGTGCCGGCGTTTCCCGACCGACGCCGGACAGGTCGAGCACCTCCTCGACCCATTTCGTGGAATGGGTGGCGGCCGCGAAGTCGGGGTGATCGAGGATGGCGATGTCGGCGGGGATCGTGGTCTTCACGCCCTCGATGCGGAACTCGCGCAGGGCGCGCAACGTGCGGGCTATCGCCGTTGGACGGTCCGCCCCCCAGCAGATGAGCTTTCCGGCCAGGTTGTCGTAGTACTGGCTGATCTCGTCGCCCGCCTCGTAGCCGCCGTCCCACCGGGTGCCGAAGCCCGAGGGCGGGATGAGCGCCGTGATCCGTCCGGGGGAGGGTAGGAACGCCCCACCGGCGGGGTCCTCGGCGTTGATCCTCACCTCGATGGCGTGGCCGGTGAGGGTCACGTCGTCCTGGGTGAACGGGAGCTTCTCCCCGGCCGCCACCCGGATCTGCAGGTTGACGAGATCAAGGCCGGTCACCATCTCGGTGACGGGGTGTTCGACCTGGAGCCGGGTGTTCATCTCGAGGTAGTAGAAGTTCCCGTCCTCGTAGAGGAACTCGACGGTGCCGGCGTTGGTGTAATCGCAGCCTTGGGCCACCTTCACCGCCGCCCGCCCCATGGCGTGGTAGATCTCATCGGGCATGTCGGGCGGCGGGGCCTCCTCGATCAGCTTCTGGTGCCGCCGCTGGGCCGAGCAGTCGCGGGCCCCCAGATAGAAGCCGTTGCCGTGTTGATCGCACAGCACCTGGATCTCGACGTGGCGGGGTTTGGTCAGGTATCGCTCCAGGTAGCACTCGCTGCGACCGAAATAGGCCTGCGCCTCCCGCTGGGCCGACTCCAACGCATCCGCCGCGTCGGCCGCCTTGGCCACGACCTTCATCCCGCGACCGCCACCGCCGAACGCGGCTTTGATGGCCACCGGCCATCCGTGGGCGTCGCCGAAGGCTTCGACCTCGGACGAATCCGACAGGAACTCGGTGTTGCCGGGCACGCCGCCGACGTCGACCTTCTCGGCCGCGGCCCGGGCACTGATCTTGTCACCCATCACCTCGATGGCCTCGGGTGGTGGGCCGATGAAGGTGACACCAAAGTCGGTGATGGCCCTGGCGAAGTCGGCGTTCTCGGAGAAGAAGCCGTAGCCGGGATGGACGGCTTCGGCCCCGGACCGCTCGATGGCGTCGAGAATCGCCTCGGTGTTCAGATAGCTTTCGGCTGCGGTCTGACCGCCCAGAGCGAAGGCCTCGTCAGCCAGTCGGACGTGCAGAGCGTCACGGTCGAGCTCGGAGTAGACGGCGACCGTGCCGATCCCCATCTCCTGACAGGCCCGTATCACCCGGACCGCGATCTCGCCGCGGTTTGCAATCAAGACTTTGCTGAACACACGCCTAATGTAGACACTTATGCTCGCCGACGCAGAACCTTGGTCGCCGAACGATGGTGTGGAGCGATGGAGCGGGTCGCGATTCGCCGACGTGCGCTATGCGGCCGAAACCGGTTCGACCAACGCCGACCTTCTCGAAGCTGCTCGGGGTGGGACGACGGGCCCGCTGGTGCTGGTCACGGGGCACCAGAAGGCAGGTCGTGGCCGCCAGGACCGAACCTGGTTCGACGAGCCGGGTGACTCGCTTCTCGTCTCGGTGTTGGTGACCGCCGAGCGGGCATGGGCCGACCTCGTGCCCCTGGCCGCCGGCCTGGCTGCCGAACGGGCTGTCAACGGCTACGTGATCTCGTCGGCAGCCGACACCGGTCGGGTACCGCCCCATGACACGGCCGCGCTCAAGTGGCCGAACGATGTGCTGGTTCCCGCACTCGACGAGCGGAAGCTCGCAGGCATTCTCGTCGAGTCGACGAACGGAGCGTCGCCGGGAACGCTGGCCGTCGTCATCGGCATGGGACTGAACCTGCGCTGGTCGTCCGAGCCTCCGGCCGAAGTCCGGCTGCGAGCCACCACCCTGACCGCGGCCGCCCGTGCGGTTGCGGGAATCACGCTGCCCGACGATGTGCGATCCCACCTGCTCGGTGAGTATCTGATCGCCCTCGACGCCGCGCTCGAAACCCTGGCCGGGCCCGACGGGCGTGCACACACCGTTGCCCGGTACCGCCGCCGGTGTCTCACCGTCGGCCGGTCGCTCGAGCTGACGACGTCGTCGGAGGCGATCACCGGTCGAGCCGTCGGCATCGGTGACGGCGGCGAGCTGCGGGTGGAGCTGGCCGACGGCACCGTCCGGTCTGTCACGGCCGGTGACGCCCACCACCGACCGCCCGGCTGACCGTCGACCGGGCAACCGTCGACCCTGAACCTGGGCCCGGTCGCGCTCAAGATTCCGGCCCGGATGCCGAACGGAACTCGATGTTGTCACGGGATGATGCGTGCCGCGCTGATGTCGGGGGCCGAGCGCGCCCGACCGATTGGACCTGCGTCGTCGGCGTCAGGCCGGCGACTGCTGTCGGTGTGATCGTCCTCCTGGTCGCCCTGTTGTCGAGCCCCGCCGGCGCCCAGGACTCGGGCACCAACGGCTCTTCGTCGACCAGCTCATCGTCAACCACCGTGGCGCCGACGACCGCGCCACCAGCCGGCGACACCACCACCGTTCCGCCTCCTGCAACGGGCGAGACAACCGTCGACACCGCGGGCCCAACCTCGTCCACCGACACGGCGACGTCCGAAACCACAGCGCCCCCGGCTGGTGAGACGACGACCACCGAAGCAGCCGACCCGAGCTCAACCGACACCACCGATCCACTGATCGACGAGGCCCCGGCCGACGACCCCCTCGATCCGAACATCACCGTGCCGCCTCCGTCAGGGGCCGACGTCGAGGTCGAGTTCGCTCCGGTCCCGATCCTGTGGAGCAGCGTTCGGGAGGCCGAGACGAAATGGGCGGATGCGTTGACGGCGAAGGTCGAAGCCATTGCCGAGGTTCGGGTCCTGCGTCTCCGGGCCAAGGAACTCGATGCCCGGCAGCGGGAACTCGAGGAGCAGACCCGCCTGACGATCGACGAGCTGACCGAGACCACCGAGCGTCTGCAGGAGCGGGCCGTGCGCGGTTTCGTCCACGGTTCGAGCGGCAACGCGGCCGGGGCCGGCGTGAGTACGGCGATCTTTCGCGGCCATGACGTGTTGATCGCCCAGCGCAAGAGTCGCCTGATCGGGGCGGTCGTCGATGTCGACCAGGTGAGCCTGGCCGAGTTGGCCGAGCTGCGCTCGACGTTGGGAACCTCCGCATACGAGCTCGTTCGCCGTTCCGGGGTGGTCGACTCGTCGATCCGCCGGGCCGAGTCCACCGCGGTCGAACTCGACGCCACCGTCGAACAGGCTCGAATCGAGCTCGAGGCCTTCAAGGCCGGCAGCGAGATCTACGTCGACGGCGTGGTCTTTCCCATCGGCGGGCCGTACTCGGTGCCGCTCATCAACAGCTTCGGCTACCCCCGCATGCCCGGAACGCCCGATGCCCACTCCCACGAGGGGATCGACATCTTCGCTCCACGCGGCACACCACTTGTGGCCGCTGAGCGAGGGGTCATCGGTCGCGTCGGGGTCGGCCGACTCGGTGGACTGAAACTGTGGCTCCGAGGTGAAAGCGGTGCCGACTGGTACTACGCCCACCTCGACGGGTTCGCCCCGGGCCTGCACAACGGGCAGGTCGTGGAGGCGGGCGAGCTGCTCGGCTACGTCGGCAACACCGGCAATGCGGTGGGGACACCACCCCATCTCCATCTCGAGATCCATCCCAACGGTGGCGCCGCCGTCAACCCCTACCCGCTGCTGAAGGTCGTTTCCGATCTCGACCGGAACGCCCTGGAAGAGGGGACGGCGCCGGGCCTCCGGTATCAGCCGGTCGTCGCCAACCGGCCGGAGGAGTCGGCAACACCCGAATCCACGTCGTCCACGAGCTCCGCGCCGTCCACGACCGCGCCGGTCGACACGATCGTCGCCACCGAGGTGACAAGTCGTTCGAGCGACGCATCGAGCGTGCCGGTGACAACGACGGCGACGCCCACGACGAGTCCGCCGACGACACCGGTCACGGCGGCGTCAACCGGCCCGGGATCGACGAACGACAACTGACCGACCGGGACCTGGTGGCTGTGTCGGATCGCTCCGCCTCCCGCCGCAAACGGGCGTGGCAGCTACAGCATCCGGCCCGGGATGTCCTTGCGGCTGGGTAGGAAGATCCCGGTCACGGGACGAACCCGAATCCGGGCGTCCACAATCACCGCTCCTTCGCCCGGGGGCAACACCTTGACCGGGTTCAGGTCGATCTCGGTGATCTCCGGGAGTTGCTCGACGAGAACCGACAGTCGCAGCAGCACCTCCTCGAGCGCATTGAGATCACCCGGTGTACCACCTCGGTACCCCTCCAGCAGCTGAGCGGAGCGGACCTCGGACATCATGTCGCGGGCGTCGACGTCGGTGAGCGGGTTGATGCGGAAGGCGACATCCTTCATGAGCTCGACGAAGATGCCGCCGAGGCCGAACACGATCAGCGGTCCGAACGTCGGGTCCTCGGTCATGCCGATGATGACCTCGTGACCGTTCGGAACGAATTGCTGGATCACCACGCCGGCGGCGTCGTCGACGGCCCCGGTCACCTGTCGATAGGCGGCCCGAACCGTCTCGGACCCCTCGACGTCGAGCACCACGCCACCGAGATCGGACTTGTGGAGCGCGGTGGGTGACACGACCTTGACCACCAGCGGGCCGTCGATCTCGTCGGCCGCAGCGGCCGCCTCGTCCTCCGAGTGGGCCATCCGTTCGGCAACGGTGGGCAGGCCGTAGGCGCCGAGCACGGCGCGGATCTCGTTCGAGTCGAGCCAGCCGCCCTCGTCGGTGCCGAGGCGGCGGACCGCGCCGCGGATGGCCCCTCGAGCGGCCGCAGCATCGAGGTCGTCGAAGTGGGGGAGCGTTCCCTCGTCCTTGTCCAGCCACTCCCGATAGCGGTTGGCCGAGGCCAGGGCGCGGGCCGCCGACTCGGGGAAGGGAAACACCGGAAGGTTGGAACCCGGAATCGAACCGTGCTCGTCGTCGGCCAGCGAACCCATGAACACGCCGACGGTCGGCTTGTCGCTGGGATGCTCGGCCACGGTTTCCCGAATTGCGGCCACGATCTCCTCGGTGCCCTCCGGCGCAGTGGGTATGTAGATGGCGACCACGGCGTCGATCTCATCGCTTTCGAGTAGCAGCTCGAGGCAACGCCGGTACTCCTCCGGGCCGGCCGAGGCGATCATGTCCACCGGATTGTGCGGAGCGGCCATACCCGAGAGATGGGCACCGAGGCGCCGTTGCAGCTCCTCGGAGAAGGTCGGGAGTTCGAGGCCGTGGCTCTCCAGCGCGTCGGCGGCCAGAATGCCCGGCCCGCCGGCGTTGGTCAGCACCGCCACCCGGCGGCCGGTCGGTAGTGGCTGGTTGGCCAAGAGCTCGGTGACCTCGAACAGTTCGTGCAGTGTGTTGGTGCGAATCACGCCGGCCCGGCGGAAGAGGGCGTCGACGGCGACGTCGAGGTTGGCCAGTGAGCCGGTGTGGGACGCCGCGGCCCGCGCCCCGGCCGCCGAGCGTCCGGCCTTCACCACCACCACCGGTTTCTTGCGGGTCACCTGGCGGGCCAGGCGGCCGAAGCGCCGGGGGTTGCCGAACGACTCGGTGTAGAGCAGGATCACGTCGGTGGCCGGATCGTCCTCCCAGTAGAGGAGCAGATCGTTGGCGCTGACGTCGGCCCGGTTCCCGACCGAGACGAAGGTCGAGATGCCGATACCGAGCTCCGCTGTCTGCTCCAGAATGGCCAGACCCAGCGCCCCCGACTGGCTCGACATGGCGACGTTCCCGTGGGGCGGGAAGTTCGGGCCGAACTGCACGTTCAGCGACACGGTCGGGTCGGCGTTGAGCAGACCCATGCAGTTGGGCCCCACGAGCCGCATCCCGTAGCGGCGGGCCAGCGTGACGAGCTCCTGTTCCGCGTCGGTGTTGCCTACTTCACCGAACCCGGCGCTGATGATGACCACACCCCGGACGCCGGCGCGACCGCAGTCCTCGACCGCCTGGCGGACGTGCTCGGCGGGAACGGTGATGACGGCCAGATCGACATGACCGTCGATCTCGGCCACCGAGGCCACCGTGGCAACGCCGTGGATCTCGTCGGCACCGGGATTCACGGGATGGACCGAACCGGTGAAACCGCTGTCGACCAGATTGGCGAACAGGCGGCCGCCGATCGACGTTGGGTTCCGGCTTGCTCCGATGACGGCCACCGACGACGGGTAGAACAGCGGCAGAAGCGAAGCGGCGACGGCCCGCTTCTCGTGTTCCCACTCCGCCTGCCGAGCCTCGCGGGAGTAATCGAGTGGGAACTCGACCCGGTAGATGCCCTCGTCGAGGCGGCGGGTCATGCGGTAGCCGGAGTTGCGGAACAGACGCATCATGCCGACGTTTTCGGCCAGTACGTACGCCTCGAATTCCGTGATGCCCCGGGTGCGGGCGTACACGGTGAGATCCTGAAGCAGGCGGCTGCCGATGCCGAGCTGCTGGTGGGAGTCCTCCACCAGGAAGGCGACCTCGGCCACCTTGCCCCCGTCGGCCGCTGTCTCCTCCCCGAGTACGTCGTAGCGGCCGACGGCCACCATGTCGTCTCCGACGGTGGCGATCAGCGCCATGCGATCGTCGTAGTCGACGTTGGTGAAATGTGCGAGCTCGGCCGGGCTGAGTTCGCGTTTCGTGTTGAAGAACCGGAAGTAGGCCGACTCGGGGCCGACCCGGCGGATGAACCGGGCCTCCCGCTCCACGTCGTCAGGCTGGATGGGCCGGATGTGGATGACCTGCCCGTTCTTGAGCAGCACGTCGAATTCGAATTCGGTGGGGTACTCCGCCATTACGTTCTCCTCAATCCGCCTGACCGATCCGGTCGGACACGTTTCGGTGCCGGCCGAAGACGGCCCGGGCCGCCCACCGACCGTCGTTGCGGGTCAACTCCACGTCGAGGCCGAAAAGGTCGGACAGCAGGTCGGCGTCGAGGACCTCGTCGATCAGACCTCGGGCGGTGACCCGGCCGTCGGCCAGGGCCAGAAGATGCGTCGTCGTCGACGGGATGTCCTCGACGTGATGGGTGATCAACACGGTCGGAGGACCGTCGACGGCCAACTGGTCGAGCGCCTCGATGAGTGCCTCCCGCCCGCCCATGTCGAGGCCGGCGTTCGGCTCGTCGAGTAGCAGTACCTCGGGATCGTTGACCAGTGTTCGGGCCAGCAACGTTCGCTGACGCTCGCCGCTCGACAGCCCGCTCAGCCGTCGGGGACCGAAGTCGGGGAGGCCGACCCGGTCGAGCAGCTCATCGGCCCACCGGCACTCGGCGTCGGTGTATCGATGCCACCACGGCTCCAGCGCCCCGTGGATCCCGCACCGCACGATCTCGTTGGCGGTGAGCTGGGGCCGGAGCTGTTCGAGCAGTGCGGCCGAGGCTGAGCCCACCCGGGACCGTAACCGGCGCAGGTCGGTACGGCCGAGTTCCCCGTCGAGCACCCGCACCGTGCCCTCGGTCGGATGCAACATCATCGACGCCACCTTGACCAGCGTGCTCTTCCCGCTGCCGTTCGGGCCGATCACCACCCAACGCTCGCCGGGATACACCGCCCAATCGAGCGGACCCAGGATCTTGGAACCATCGACGATCACCGAGATCCCCGTCAACTCGAGTACCGGTTCTGTCACCGTTCGCAGCGTACTGGATCCGGCCGGATACGCTCGCCACCGGACCGTAGCCGCCAGACGGCTAGAGTGGTCTTCTCGTCGGTTGTGACCGGCCCTGAACAACCATGCCTCTCACTGTCGGTCTACCCATCGTTGCGGTTCTCCTCGCAGCCAACGGATTCTTCGTCGCCGTCGAGTTCGCTCTCGTGGCGGCCGATCGCTCGAAGTTGCAGGCGATGGCCGACGAAGGTCGGTTCTCGGCCAGGGCGGCCATGAACGCCAGGAAGCGGTTGTCGTTCCACCTTTCCGCCGCTCAACTCGGCATCACGGTCACAAGCCTGATTCTGGGCTTCCTGGTCGACGATCTCATCGGCCCGCTGATCGACCCCGTGCTCCAACCGATTCCGGTTCTCAACGGACCGACGTCGTCGGTCGTCGTCGCGCTCGCCGTGGCCAGCGCGTTCCAGATGATCATCGGCGAGCTCTTTCCCAAGGCGCTCGGCATCTCCCGGCCCGAAGCGGTGGCCATGGCGCTTTCCCCCATAGCGTTGGTCGTCCACGGCGTGTTCAGTCCGGTGATTCGGGTGTTCAACGAATCGGCCAACTGGACGGTACGCCGGTTCGGTATCGAGCCCCAGGAGGAGTTGGCCGAGCTGCGCTCTCTGGAGGAACTCGAATTCCTCATCCACACCTCAGGTGAGTCCGGCGCGATCGATTCCGAGGCTCGGGCCATCTTGACGAGAACGATCCGCTTCGGTGACAAGACTGCCGCCGACGCCCTCACCCCTCGAGTCCACGTCGAAGCCATACGGGCCGACGCCACCGTGGCCGACCTGATCGCTCAGGCCCGGGATTCGAGCTACTCGCAGTTCCCGGTTTTCGACGGCGATCTCGATGACATCCGTGGCGTGGTCGACGTGGCGTCGGTGTTCGAGCTCGCCGTGACCGATCGCCTCGACAAGCCCATTCTCGACATCGTGACCGAGCCGTTCGTGGTGCCGGAGACAAGGGATCTGGTCGACATCCTGGGCGATTTCCGGGCCCTCGAATCACGCTCTCCGATGGCCGTCGTGATCGACGAGCACGGCGGTACGGCCGGCATTCTGACACTCGAGGACGTGCTGGAGGAGATCGTCGGCGAAGTCGACGACGAGTACGACGAGCCGGTCGGCCTGACGGCCGGTGTGGCCCCTGGCGTTTTCCTCCTCGCCGGCACCCTGCACCCCGACGAGGTCGAAGAGGCCTGCGGTTTCGAGGTTCCCGAGGGCGACTACGAAACGGTCGCCGGATTCGTGCTCGACCAGCTCGGTCGCATCCCCGAGGCCGGGGACGGACTGGTCTACGAGGGCTGGCAGATCCAGGTCGGCGAGATGGACGGCCGGCGCATCGCCTCGCTCCGAATCGAGGCACCCGAAGAGGGCGCTGGCGGCACCGACACCGGTGACCTGCGTGTCGCCGACGGGATCGGGAGCGGCTCGTGATCGGCGTCGCCGCGACCCTGGCCGCAGCGGGCCTGATCGGAATGACCGGTCTGGTGGCCGTGCAGACGATGAGTCCGACGGCGATCGTCGTGGCGCTCAGCGCGAGCGCCCTGCTCATCGTGCTCAACGGGCTTTTCGTCGCCTACGAGTTCGCGGTCGTCGCGGCCCGACGGACGGCGTTCGAGGAGGATCAGGCCGGGAACGGCCCGATCGTCCGGGCGGCAAGGGCGAGCCTGAGCGACCTGTCGATGCAGCTCGCCGGTGCTCAGCTCGGCATCACCATGGCCTCCCTCGCGCTGGCTCGGATCGGTGAACCGGCGTTGGAGGCGATTCTCGTGCCCCGCCTCGACGGGTTCATCAGCCCCGAGGGGGCCGAGAACCTCAGCTTCGCCCTGGCGCTGGCCGTCTTCACGTTCCTCCACCTGATCTTCGGTGAGATGGTCCCGAAGAACATCGCGTTGACCGAGCCGGAGAAGACCCTTCGCTTCGCAGTCCTGCCCTACCGGCTCTACCTGGTGATTTTCCGGCCGGTCGTCTGGTTGCTGAATGCGATCGCCAACGGCTTGGCCCGACTCGTCGGGATAGAACCCCGCGACGAGATCATGACCGTGCACACCGCGTCGGAACTGTCGGCCATCGTCCACCACTCCCAACAGGGAGGGGCGATCGAGGCCGACGACGCCGAGTTGCTGCAGGGCGCGCTCGAGTTCGCCGAGCGGGAGGTCGCCGAGATCGCCACCCCGCTCGACGACTATCCATCGGTCCTGCTCGGCTCGACGGCGGTGCAACTCGAACAGGTGGTGGCTCGAACCGGGTTCCGCCGCATCCTCGTTCGCCAACCGGGCCAGCGAAAGCCGATCGGCTACCTGCACGCCCGCGATCTCCTGGAGATTCCCGCCGAACGACGGGCCGCGCCGGTACCGGCCGGTCTGGTACGCAGGACGGCGGTCGTAGCCGGCGACACCTCGCTCATCGACGTGCTCCGGGATCTGCGGCGGGCCCGGCTGCAGCTGGCCGTCGTCGCCTCGGCCAACGACGAGCCGGCGGTCGTCTCGGTCGAGGAGGTCGTGCGGGCTCTGGTGGAGCCGAGCGCGGAGCTGGCCTCGCAGGCCGACGCAGGCGGCGACGACGTCGTTCCGGCCGGGGACGAGGACGAAGGCGCCGATCCATTGGATCTTCTCGGCCGCATTCTGTCGAACTGATCCTCTGGTCGTCCCGGTCGAGTCGAGGTCGACGACAAGGAGGTCGAGGATTCGGTGCCCGGGAGGTGTACGGACGGCTAACGACGGTGCGATAGTCTAGAACACCGTGCGGAGACGTCTCACTCTCTGTCTGCTGGGGTTCGGGCCAATGCTATGGCTGTTGATCGGCGACGGTGCCGAGCGCCAGGCGAACGCCGAGGAGCGCCTGAACAGTCCGTTTGTGCCGTCGATGGTGGCGTTGGAGGCCGCCGTCGAGCCGGCCACGCCTCTCCGGGCCATGAGCCTGACCGACACCCGTGATCGGGTGGCCGACGCCGAGGTCGCGCTGCAGCTGGCCACGCTGCAGAAGCAGAACGACGACCGTTCCCTGCTCGAAGCGCAGGCCGGTATGAAGGAGATCCAGCAGGAGGCCCGTGACATCGCCGACACCACGGTTCGAAGCGCCGTCAACACCTATCGGCGCAGCGACCTCGACGTGGGTCTGCTCGAGCTCACCGATCTCAACGCCGGCCTCCGCGCCAACGCCCTCGGCGACGCCGCCCTGCTGGCCGACACCGAGGTCTTCAAGAGCTTCTACGCCAAACAGAAGGATCTCGAAATCGCCCAGGCCGAACTGGCGGTTCGGACCGACGTCAACCGGGAGCTGAGTTCACGGGTGGTCGAGCTGCAGCAGGCGCTCGAGGCCGAGCAGTCGTGGCTGGCGGAACTTGAGGAGGCCAACATCCAGCAGCTGGCCCGCCGGGATTCGGTGAAGGCGTCGACCTGGGCCCAGAACCGGGGCCGCAAACAGGGCTTCTTCCTCCTCACCTGCCCGGTGGCGGGTCCGCATTCGTTCATCGATTCCTGGGGATTCCCCCGTTCGGGTGGGCGGCGGCACAAGGGCGTCGACATCCTCGCCAGCCCGGGCACGCCGATCGTGGCCCCGGTGAGTGGCGTGGTCGAGCATCGCGGCAACCGGGTCGGCGGGCGGTCGTTCCATCTACGGGACGAATACGGCAACTACTTCTACGGGACCCACATGTCGGGCTACGGAAAGAACGGTCAGGTCAATGCCGGTGAGGTGATCGGCTACGTCGGCGACGACGGCAACGCCGCCGGCATACCGCATCTCCACTTCGAGATTCACCCCGGCCGTCGCGGCAATCAAATCAACCCCTACCTCGACTCGGCCGCCGTCTGCTCCGGCGCCCACTGACGACGCCCAACGTCTTTCGCTTCTGTGCGGGCACGGCCCGCCTTCCCGGGCGTGGGGCGCACAGAACGGGAGGGGTTGGGCCTTCAGACTTCAGGCGCCGACCGAGTGGTAACCACCGTCGACGTGGATGATCGATCCCGTCGTCTGGGGGAACCAGTCGGAGAGCAGAGCGACACATGCCTTCGACACGCCCTCGGAGTCGGTGGCGTCCCATCCAAGCGGCGCCCGCTTGACCCACTCGGTTTCGAAGGCGACGAAGCCGGGGATCGACTTGGCGGCGATCGTCTTCATGGGCCCGGCGGCCACCAGATTGGACCGGATCTGTCTGGGTCCGAGTTCACGGGCCAGATAGCGGTTCAACGATTCGAGCGCGGCCTTGGCCACCCCCATCCAGTTGTAGGCGGGCCAGGCCACGGTTGCGTCGAAGGTGAGGCCGACGATGGAGCCGCCCTCGGTCATCAGCGGAACGGTGATGTCGGCCAGGGACCGCAGCGAATACGCCGAGACGTGGACGGCCACGGACACGTCATCCCAGGTCGGGGCGAAGAAGTCGTCGCCCAGGCAGGCCTCCGGTGCGAAGCCGACGGAGTGGAGGACCCCGTCGACCCGTCCCCACTTCTCGCTGAGAACCGTGCGCAGCGCTGCACCGTGTTCGGGGTCGGTGACGTCCAGCTCGTGGACCTCCGGCACCGGATCGAGCTTGCGGGCCGTCCGCTCGGTCAGTCGTAGCGCCCGCCCGAACCCGGTGAGCACCACCTCGGCACCCTCCCGCTGGGCCAACTGCGCCACCCCGAAGGCCAACGAATCGTCGGTCAACACGCCCGTGACGAGTATCTTTTTGCCGTCCAGTAGACCCATATGGTCTCTGACCCTAACCGTTCGGTGGGCGTTACACCGTCACCGCTGCCGACCCCGGCCCGACCACCGCCGCCCGACGATGGTTGGGCACCGGAAGTTCGCTAGTTTCAATATCGTGCTGAAGCTCTACGACACCGCCTCGAAGGCCGTCATCCCGTTTGAACCGGAGGGGCCGATCGTGACGATGTACACCTGCGGCATCACGCCCTATGACGCCACCCACCTCGGCCACGCCACCACCTACGTCACCTACGATGTGCTCCAGCGCCGCCTGCGTGACCTGGGTTACGAGACCCGCTGTGTCCGCAACATCACCGATGTCGACGATTCGATCCTGGCGAAGGCCCGCGAGATCGACGTCCACTACCTCGACCTGGCCGCCGCCGAGACGGCCCGCTTCGACGACGACATGGAGGCGCTCGACATGTTGCCGTCGTGGAGCGAGCCCCGGGCCACCTCGGCCATCGCCGACATCCGGGGCTTCATCGGCATGGTTCTCGCCAACGGACACGCCTACGAGGCCGGGGGAGCGGTGTACTTCGACATCAGCACCTGGCCCGACTTCGGCACGATCTCCGGCTACGACCACGACACGATGCTCGAGTATGCGGCCGAGCGGGGCGGTCGTCCAGATGATCCGAACAAACGGAATCCGCTCGACTTCGTGCTGTGGCAGCCGTCGGCCGACGGCGAACCGGCGTGGGACTCGCTGTGGGGGCCGGGCCGCCCGGGCTGGCACATCGAATGCTCGGCGCTTGCTCTCCGGGAGCTGGGGACCACGATCGATCTCCACGGCGGTGGTGCGGACCTCATCTTTCCGCACCATGAGTGCGAGGCCGCCCAATCGGCCGCCGCGACCGGCGAACCTTTCGTGCGCCACTGGATGCATCAGGCCATGGTCCGGATGGACGGTGAGAAGATGTCGAAGTCATTGGGCAACCTCGTGTTCGTCAGTGATCTGCGCAAGGAGTACGACACACGGGCCATCCGCCTCGGCATCGTCGCCAACCACTACCGCACCGCCTGGGAGTGGAATGACGACATGATGCCCGAGGCCGCAGCCCGCCTCCAGCGGTGGCTGGCCGCCGGTCGCGGTGATGGCGGTCTCGAAGAGGCCCGGGCCGCCCTGGACGACGACCTCGACACACCGTCCGCCGTCGCCGCGATCGACGCTGCGGCCGAACAGGGGCTTGGTGTCGACCGGGCGGCCTTGCTGCTCGGGGTCGATCTCAACGCCGGCCCGGCCACGATCCGCCCATCCTCGATCGTCGAGTGACCTTTCCTCGGTCTTGTCTGCTCTTCGCCGATGCCCTTGCATCTGCTACTGTGTCGATGGATCACAAGCCCTGGCATCAAAGCGAGGACACCTGAGCATGATTCCCGAGGGGATAGGCCGGTATCAGGCGCCGGCCCGCCGCATCCTGCAACCGTTGGTTCAGCGTCTCTGGCGCTTCGAGGTCGAGGGTCTCCATCACGTTCCCGAAACCGGTCCCGCCGTGCTGTGCCCCAACCACGCGGCGTTCATCGACTCCCTGTTCGTGCCCGCGGTGCTGAACCGGAACCTGATCTACGTCGGCAAAGCCGAGTATCTCGATGACTGGAAGACCAAACATCTCTTCCCCGCCCTCGGTATGATCCCCATCGATCGTCGGGGCGGCGACCATGCGGCCGCTGCCCTCGACGCCGCCCGTCAGGTCCTCAAACAGGGTGGTCTGTTCGGTATCTACCCGGAGGGGACGCGGAGCCGGAGCGGCAAGCTGCACAAGGGCCACACCGGAGCGGCGCGTCTGGCCGTCGAGACCGGCGCCCCGTTGATTCCCGTGGGTCTGATCGGCACCGCCGATATTCAACCGCCCGACACGTTCCTGCCCAAGTTCGGCAAGAGGGTGGCGATCCGATTCGGCGAGCCGATCGCCGTCGACCGCTATCGCGATCGGATCGGCGACCGGAACATGTATCGGGAGCTGACCGATGAGCTCATGTTCGAGATCCAACGACTCACCGGTCTCGAATACGAACACACCTACGCCGGGTCGACGGCCAAGGCGAAGCCCGAGGAACCGGTGGTCGAGGATCCGAAGGTCGAGGCGACCAGGGAACAGGTCGACGTCGAGCCGGTCACCGTCGGGCCCCCGCCGGCCGCCAACGGCGCGCCGCCCGCAGCGCCGACCCCGACCGAGGAGCCGGTCAGCGAATCGGTCCCGGCATCGGTTGCACTGGAGTCCCGACCGCTTCGCCCGCTGGCGGAGGTACTCGCCTCCTGAGGTGTTCTCGGCGAGTTGCGGCCGGCATGCGGCCGGTGGCTTTGGCAATAGATATTGCGGCAATAGTTATTGTTACAATAGGTATTGCGGCAATAGCTATGATATCGGCCTCGGGCGCAACGGCGACCGGATGGCAGGAGGAATACCAGGGGCAGAAGGCACCGGCGAACCCGGACGGCGGATTCGGCGGGAATTGGCCGACGGTCCAGCGCCCACGGGCCTAAACTTTGGCCCATGAGCGAGATTTCGGTAGCCCTGCCCGATGGATCACAGCGCCGTCTGCCCGATGGCGCCACCGTCGGTGACCTGGCCACCGATATCGGCTCCCGACTGGGCAAAGACGCCATCGCCGGTGTGGTCGACGGTCATGAGGTCGATCTCGATGCGCCACTGGACGACGGCCAGCAGGTCGAAGTCGTGGTGCCCGACTCCGAGCGGGGCCTGCACATCCTGCGCCACTCCACGGCCCATGTTCTGGCCCAGGCCGTTCTCGAACTCTGGCCCGGGGCCACGTTCGCCATCGGCCCGCCCATCGAGAACGGCTTCTACTACGACTTCGAGCTGCCACCGGGGCCCGACGGCAAATCGCAGACGTTCAGCGACGAGGACCTGGCCCGCATCGAGGACAAGATGCGGGAGATCGTCGCGGCCGACCAGCCGTTCGTCCGCTCCGAGGTGTCGGCCGACGAGGCGCTGGAGCTGATGGCCGACCACCAGTACAAGCGCGACATCATCGAGCGGGTCACCTCCGGTGCCGACGGTGAGCGGCTCGATGCCGAGCTGGCCAATGAGGCCGCGGGCGACGTCATCAGCTTCTACCGCAACAGCGATTCCTTCGTCGACATGTGTGTCGGCCCCCACGTCCCGTCCACGGGCCGTCTCGGCCACTTCAAGCTGATGAGCGTGGCCGGTGCCTATTGGCGGGGCGACGAGCACCGGCCGATGCTGCAGCGCATCTACGGCACGGCGTGGGCGTCGAAGAAGCAGCTGGCCGAGCACCTGCACCGACTGGAAGAGGCGGCGAAACGTGATCACCGCAAGCTGGCCAACGAGCTCGATCTGCTGTCGTTCCCGTCCGAGCTTGGGGGCGGTCTCGCCATCTGGCATCCGAAGGGTTCGATCGTCCGCAAGCTGATGGAGGACTTCTCGCGGCAGCGCCACATCGAGGCCGACTACGCGTTCGCCTACACGCCCCATCTGGCCAACGCCCGGCTGTTCGAGCAGTCCGGCCACCTCGACTTCTACGCCGACAGCATGTACCCGCCGATGGAGATGGACAACGGCACGTACTACCCGAAGCCGATGAACTGCCCGATGCACGTGCTCATCTACCGTTCACGGCAACGGTCGTACCGGGAGCTGCCCATGCGGCTCTACGAGTTGGGCACGGTGTATCGCTACGAGCGGGCCGGCACGCTGCACGGCCTCATGCGCATCCGGGGCTTCACGCAGGACGACGCCCACGTCTTCGTGTCCCAGGAGGGTCTGGCCGACGAGTTGTGCAATCTGCTGGACTTCGTGCTCGACGTTCTGCGGGCGTTCGGCTTCACGGACTTCGACGCCAAGCTTTCGACGCGGCCGCCCGAGAAGTCGGTCGGATCCGACGAGATCTGGGATCACGCCACGGAGAGCCTCAGGGCGGCCCTCGACAGCAGCGGACTCGACTACACGGTCGACGAGGGAGCCGGCGCCTTCTACGGGCCGAAGATCGACGTCGACGTGCGCGATGCGATAGGCCGGTCGTGGCAGCTCTCCACGATCCAGGCCGACTTCCAGCTCCCGGAGCGGTTCGGTCTCGAGTACGTGGCCGCCAGTGGCGAGCGGAAGCAGCCGGTCATGGTGCACCGGGCCCTGATGGGATCGATCGAGCGGTTCTTCGGTGTCCTCCTCGAGCACTACGCCGGCAACCTCCCGTTGTGGTTGGCCCCGGTACAGATCGAAGTGCTGCCGGTGGCAGAGGACCACGAGGATTATGCGGCCGAGGTCGTGCGCTCGCTGGAGGCCGCAGGCTACCGGGTCGAGACGACCGGAGCCGGCGATCCGCTCGGAAAACGTATCCGTAACGCCAAAACGCGGAAGATCCCCCACGTGCTGGTGGTCGGGTCCGACGATGCCGCGGCCAAGACGGTGGGGGACAACCCCCGGGGCGGTGAGGTCGAACGTGATCTGCCACTCGACACGTTCCTCGAGCGCCTGGCCGCCGAGATGGGCTCCCACGCCTAGCTCGGACGGTTCATGGACTATCTCTTCTCGGGGTGGCGCCTCGCCCACCCGCCCGAACTCGGAGCCGACGGGCTGCCACACGCTTACCTGGAACCCGAGCCGGGCAAGTCGCTGTTCGAGACGATCGAGCAATCCGGACTCGCCGACGAGATCACCTATGTCGTCCACCGGACCGAACTGAACTTCGTGCTGCTCAACGTCTACCCCTACACGCCGGGGCACCTGATGGTGCTGCCGCGGGCCGCCGAGCCGTCGATGCTCGACCTTCCTCTCGACACCTACGACGACCTGTGGCGTCTGGTTCGCACCGCGACCCAGGCCGTCGTCGACGCCTTCTCCCCCCAGGGCATCAACGTCGGCATCAATCAGGGCAAGGCCGGCGGAGGCTCGCAACCCGATCATCTACACGTCCACGTGGTGCCCCGCTGGTCGGCCGACACCAACTTCATGACCTCGATCGCCGACGCTCGTATCCTGCCGATGACACTGCGGGACTCCTGGGACCGACTTCGAGCCGTCTGGCCCGAGAGCGACGGGGGCGGCCCCGAGGCGGCGCCCGGCAACGGATCGAGCAGGTAGCGTGATGGTGATGACAGGCGGCAACGACCCCAAGGCTGAATCCGAATCCGAACTCCAGCCCGACGCCGGGGCCGAACCGGTCGACGAGCTGCCCGAGGATCTCCAGCCCGATCTCGTCGATCACGACGAGTACATCTTCCCCAACAACAATCGGCGCCGGATCCCCGGCTATCTGTATCTCGGGATCGCAGCGGTCCTGGTGGTGGTGTACCTGCTGCGAGGCGACGGGGTGTTCGTGAACGTCGGCTACCTGGGTGGCGCTGCCCTGCTTGCCGCCTTCGGTGCCTACAGCCTGATCGCCGGCTGGAATCTCGACGTCGACGAGCGGGATGCGCTGGTGGCCGCGGTCGGTGAGGTCGGATTTCCCGTCGGACACGCCTCGGCCCAGATGGGCTGGCGGGGCTGGCTCAGCCGTCCCATTTGGCGGATTCTGCTCTACTCGGCCGACGAGCCCCCCTCGAAGCGGGGCTTCGTGCTCGTCGACGGCGTCGACGGCACGATCATCGAATCCTTCGTCGAGGTCAATCCCGAAGACTGGTCCGAACTGGTCGACTCGTAGCTCGGTCGGCCGACCGGACAGGCCGCCCCGAGCGCGAGATACACTGGTCGCACCGACAACCGGAAAGGGACGACATGTTCGACGGTAGTCTTCGCACCGCCTTCGATCGGCTCGTGGCCCCCGTGGGCCGGGGCCTGCAGCGGCTGGGTGTCTCACCCGACGTCGTCACGATCGTCGGGGTGCTCATGGCCGGAGCCTGCGGTGTCGCCATCGGCACCGGACGGTTCTTCACGGCCGCGGTCCTGCTGGCACTCACCGGTTTTCCCGACGCCCTCGACGGCGCAGTGGCCAAGGCCGGCGGTCGCGCCGGTCCTCGCGGTGCGTTCCTCGACTCCGTCTCGGATCGCCTGAGCGACGGTCTGCTCTTCGCCGGGGCCGGTTGGTACTTCGTCGGTACCGACAGTCCCCGTTTGGCGATGCTGCCGTTCGGTCTGTTCATCAGCGCGTCGCTGGTGTCCTATCAGCGGGCCAAGGCCGAGTCACTCGGGTTCGAAGCCAAGGGCGGTCTCATGGAGCGGGCCGAGCGATTCATCGCTCTGGGCTTCGGTCTCGTGTTCAGCCCTCTGTTCGTGGCCACGCTGTGGATCATGCTGATCCTGACGACGGCCACAGCCGTTCACCGGTTCGTCAAGGTGTGGAAGCAGGCAGGCGGCGAACAGCCACCGACGCCCCTTCGCGCCGGACGGACCCGGCGTCGCACCCGCCGGCCGGTCTCGGATTTCCGGCGGCGGGCGCAAACGCGGGCCGAGAACAGACGGCGCAGCCCAAACCGCTGAGTTCGACGCGACGTCCCGATTGTCCAGCCGACCGCTCAAGATTCTGAAGGTCGCATCGGCCGCGACCCGCGTGCTGCCGCTGTCGGTCCTGAACCCTGTGGCGGCAGCCGTCGCCTCCCGGGTCGGCCCTCGCATGATGCCCGACAAGGCGGCCATGCTCGGCCGCCACCTGCGGCGGGTCGGTGACCACTCGACGGGAGCCGGCGACCGAAATCAGGAACCGGGTCAACCGGCGGCCACTGTCGGCGCCGGGTTCGGCTCCTATGCCCGGTACTGGGTCGAATCGTTTCGGCTGCCGTCGGTCGGGCTGCGGCAGCTCGATCGGGGGTTCTCCTTCATCGGCTACGAACACATCGAGCAGGTGCGGGCCTCCGGGATCGGCCCGGTGTTGGTACTACCACATCTCGGCGGCTGGGAATGGGCCGCGGCATGGTTGGGGCGCGTGGCCGAAGTGCCGGTGAGCGCCGTCGTCGAGCGGCTCGAACCCGACGACGTGTTCGAGTGGTTCAAGAATCTGCGGGCGTCATGGGGGGTCGAGGTGATCCCGCTGGGTCCCGACGCGTTCGGGCGGATTGTGCGGGCCGTGCGGGATGGGAGCATCGTGTGTCTCCTGGTCGACCGTGACATCGGCGGCAACGGCGTCGAGGTCGAGTTCTTCGGAGAGCGGACGACCTTGCCGGTCGGTCCCGCCGTCGTCGCGTCGCGAACCGGCGCCCCGATCCTGCCGACCGCCGTGTTCTTCTCCGGTCCACAAAGGATCTGCCGGGTCGGGGCACCGATCTACGCCGATGCCCGGTTCGCTCCCGATGAGCGCGCACTGTCGGATGCGACCAGGTTGCAGGGCCGGGAACGTCATCAGGCGCTGACCCAACGCATGGCCACCGAACTCGAGCGGCTCATCGAACAGGCGCCGGAGCAGTGGCACCTGCTCGAGCCCAACTGGCCGAGCGACCGCCGCCGGCTCGAGCTCTGAGGTCGCGCAGCCAACCGAGCCGTCGTCCCCTCGGTCCGGGCAGATCCATCGAATCGGGGGCGCCGGGGTACGGTGATGGCGTGCGAGTCGGAATGATTTGCCCCTACAGCCTGGCGGTCTGGGGAGGCGTGCAGTCCCAGGTTCTGGGACTGAGCCGCAGTTTGCGCGCGAAAGGGGTGGCGGCCCAGGTGCTCGCCCCCTGCGACGGTCCACCGCCCGAACCGTGGGTGACGCCGCTCGGCAATTCGATTCCCTACGCTCAGAACGGCTCCTTCGCGCCGCTGGCCCCTGACCCTGCGGCCCAGCTCCGGGTGCTGGCTGCGATCTGGGACGAACGTTTCGACCTGCTTCATCTTCACGAGCCGCTGGCCCCCGGGCCGACCCTCACCGCGGTCATGGTCAAGCCGGTGCCGCTGATCGGCACCTTCCACGCCAGCGGCAGCATTGCCGTGTACCGGTGGGCCCGCTTCGGTGTTCGCCGACTCGCGGCCCGCCTCGACACCCGGGTCGCGGTCTCACCGGAGGCGGCCGGTATGGCCAAGCGGTACCTCGACGGAAACTACGACATCTTGTTCAACGGGATCGAGATCGAGCGGTACTCGCGGCAGTCGTCGACGATGGCGACAACCGGTCCGACGGTGTTCTTTCTCGGCCGTCACGAACCCCGCAAAGGCCTCGGTGTGCTGCTGGAGGCCTTCCAGCAGCTGCCGGCCGACGTGACGCTGTGGATCGGCGGGCAGGGTCCGGAAACCGAAGAGCTGCAGCGCCGTTTCGGCGACGACGACCGGATCGAGTGGCTGGGGCCGATCACCGAGACCGAGAAATGGGCCCGCCTGCATGCGGCCCACGCCTTCTGTGTTCCGTCGCTCGGTGGTGAGAGCTTCGGGGTCGTGCTCCTCGAGGGTATGGCCGCCGGGACACCGGTCGTGGCCAGCGACCTGCCGGCCTACCGGGTGGTGGCCGAGGATGGCACCCATGCCGAGCTGTTCGCCACCGGCGATCCGACGTCGCTGGCCAAGGCGCTGCTCACCGTGCTCAACGGCGGGGAGGCGGTCAGCCGCCGGGTCGACCGGGCCAGGGACCGGGCCGGCGAGTACTCGATGAACCGCCTGGCCGACGCCTACATAGCCCGGTATCAGCGGCTTCTGTAGCGGTCCCCACGCCTCGACGGGGCGGCCGACGCGGCGCCGCCCCGCCGGTCGATTCGGGAAGATTTCCCGGGTCGTGCCAACTGAGCGAATTCCGCTCTACGCTGGACGCCGTGCCAGCCCAGCGAACCCGCCCTCAACGCGTCCGACAGGACGCACCCGCGGATGTCTCGCCCGGCTTCGTTTCGTTGGCCGTTGCCGTCGTGGCGCTGGCCGTTCCCCCCATGGTCGTGCTGGTGGTTGTGGCCGCCGTCGTCCCGGTCATCCCGTGGTGGACGGGTGTGCCGGTTGCACTCGCCATCGCCGGGCTGGCGATCTGGCAACGTCTCCGCCGCGCCCACGAGGTGGTCGTCGAGGAGCTCTTGGCCGCCCGTGGTTTGGTCAGCTCCGTCCGGCTCACCAACATGGTCCAGTCGTTGGCCCTGGTCGTCGGGGTGGAGGAGCCCGAGGCCTTCGTGATCGACACCGACGCCGTCAACGCCCTGATCGCCGCCCGCAACGATGCGGCCACGCTGTTCATCACCCGAGGGCTCGACGAGCGCTTGGAGCCGGTTGAACTCGAAGCGGTTGTGGCCGAACTGCTCGTTCGCCTCCGCAACGGCGACGCCGAGGCGGCCACGATCGCCTCCGCCCTCTACCGTCTTCGGTTGCTGGGCCCCCTTTCGAGTTTCACGATCGGGCCGACCGCATCGCTCGGTCTCGGACGTCTCCTTGGCGACGAGCGGGATCTGGCGGCCGATCAGCAGGCCGTGGCATTGACGCGCTACCCGCCCGCGCTGCAGAGTGCGCTGACCAAGATCAAGGATCAGCCCCGCCGCCCGGCCGATCTCGGCGGCGAATGCGATCTGCTGTGGCTCGTCTCGCCTGATCCCGCCGCTGCCCCGGGCGCCACGCGGTCGCCCCTCGATCTCCGAATCGACGTGTTGTCGGAGCTGTGATCGGCCGGCCACGATCTCGATGCTGGATCGTGGCCACAACCGCCCTCGCACTGCTTGTCGCTGCCTGTGGATTCGGCGGCTCCGACTCGACCGCCGATCCCGATGCGGCCCAAAACGCCGACATCGAATCGGAGGCCGCCTCGGACACCGTGGACGACGACGAGCCCGAGGCGCTCGCGGCGATCGATGATGAGCCCCAGGCGACCGGTGGTCCGACGTTCCCGTTCACCGGTGAGCCGGCCGAGGGCCCCGACGCTCGGTCGGCCCTGAGCCGACCCGCACTGGTGGTCAAGGTCGACAACCATCCCCGGGCCCGGCCCCAAACCGGTCTCGACCAGGCCGACATGGTGTTCGACGTGCGAGCGGAGGGCGTGACCCGTTTCGCCGCCGTCTTCCATTCCGTCATTCCCGATCCGATAGGCCCCGTGCGGTCCAGTCGAACCTCGGATTTCGATCTGCTACGTGGTCTCGACAATCCGCTGTACGCGTCGTCCGGCGGCAACGCCTATGTTGCCCGGGGCCTGCGGACGCTCCCCATCGTCGAACTCACCAATCTGACCCGAACCGAGTACTTCCGCGACTTCTCCCGTCCGGCTCCCCACAACCTCTACGTGAACGGCAGCGACCTCTACGAGCTCGCACCCGACGATCTGCCCGAACCCCAACCCTGGTTCCGCTACCGCCGCCCCGGTGACGACGATCCGCCCTCCAGCGCGGTGACGCTGACCGGCCCGGTCACCATCGCCTACACCGGCAGTCCGACCGTCACGCACACCTGGGATCCGTCGGTCGAGGGCTGGCTGCGCACCCAGGACAGCAATCCCCACACCACTGCGGGCGGCGATCAGCTCGCCCCCGAAAACGTGGTGATCATGGTGACCGACTACAGCACCAGTCCGGCCGATGCCATCTCGCCCGAGGTCCGCTCGACGGGATCCGGTCCGGTGGTGGTGCTCACGGGCGGGTGGGCGGTGGTCGGCACCTGGGAACGCCCCACGGCCGAGGACAAACCGACGCTGCTCGACGGTGACGGTGACCCGATCCTGCTCACACCCGGGCGGACCTGGATTCTCATGCCCGAACTCGGTCAGGTGAGCTTCCCGGACGGGCAGACCGTGCCCGGCTGGAGCGGCTGACCAAGCGCCGCCTTGGGCCGGGGCGGCGGCTCGAATCGGTCCAAAATCCACGCGTCAGGGGAGGCACCGGGCCGTACACTTTTCCGTATGGCTGAAGACAACGGTCGCACTGACGGCACGGTTCGGGTCAAGCGAGGCTTGGCGGAGATGCTCAAGGGCGGCGTGATCATGGACGTGGTCACCGCCGACCAGGCCAAGGTGGCCGAGGACGCCGGCGCGGTCGCCGTGATGGCTCTCGAGCGGGTGCCGGCCGATATACGCAAAGACGGCGGCGTGGCCCGCATGAGCGATCCCGAGATGATCGAGGGCATCAAGGATGCGGTCACCATCCCGGTGATGGCCAAGGCCCGTATCGGCCACTTCGTCGAGGCCCAGATCCTCCAGGCGCTCGGTGTCGACTACGTCGACGAGTCCGAGGTGCTGACCCCGGCCGACGAGGCCCACCACATCGACAAGTTCGCCTTCAAGGTGCCCTTCGTGTGCGGGGCCACCAACCTCGGTGAGGCGCTCCGTCGAATCAGCGAGGGCGCCTGCATGATCCGATCCAAGGGTGAGGCCGGAACCGGCAACGTCGTCGAGGCGGTCCGCCATCTCCGGTCGATCACCGGTGACATCCGACGCCTCACCCAGGCCGATTCGGCCGAGCTGTTCGGTTGGGCAAAGGAGCTGCAGGCCCCGCTACCGCTGGTCCAGGAGATCGCCGAGACCGGCAAGCTGCCCGTGCCGCTGTTCTGCGCGGGCGGTCTGGCCACACCGGCCGACGCCGCCCTGGCCATGCAGCTCGGCGCCGAAGCCGTGTTCGTCGGCTCCGGCATCTTCAAGAGCGACAACCCGGCCCCGCGGGCCAAGGCCATCGTCGAGGCCACCACGAACTACAACGACGCTGACATTCTCGCCAAGGTCAGTCGCGGGCTCGGTGCCCCGATGACGGGCATCGACATGGACGACGTCGAGATCCACCTCGCCGACCGGGGCTGGTGATTGTGCGACCGGAGGCGCGATCGGAGCTGCCCTCCGAATCGCCTAGAGTTCGCCGAGGCGAACTCGAATCATGAACGTTGGGGTCCTGGCCCTCCAGGGTGCATTCGCCCGCCATGTCGAGGCACTGACCGATCTCGGCGTCGAGGCCTTCGAGGTCCGCAACCAGGGCCAGCTGGATCGCTGCGACGCCATCGTGTTGCCGGGAGGCGAGTCGACCACCATGTCGAAGCTGCTCGACACGTTCGAGCTGGCCGAGCCGCTGGCCAAGATGGTGGCCGACGGGCTCCCCACCTTCGGGACCTGTGCCGGGATGATCCTCCTGGCCTCCGCCATCAGTGACGGCCGGCCCGATCAGCATGCGTTCGGGGCCATCGACATCGACGTCCGCCGCAACGGTTACGGCCGCCAGATCGACTCGTTCGAGACCGATCTGGTCATCCCCGAACTCGGGCCCGAACCGTTCACCGCGGTCTTCATCCGGGCGCCGGTCGTCGAGGCCTGCCGGGGCACGGTGCAGGTTCTGGCTTCGGTCGACGGCGATCCGGTGCTGTGCCGTCAGGATTCGGTGCTGGTTGCGTCGTTTCATCCCGAGCTGACCGACGACCGTCGACTCCACCGCTATTTCGTCGAACAGGTGGCCGGCTTCGACGTCGACTGAGAGCGTCCCGGCTTACAATTGGCGGCGGAAAGTTCTCGACCGTAGGAGTGTCGTCAGTGTCAGGTCATTCCAAGTGGGCAACGATCAAGCACAAGAAGGGCGCTGCCGACGCCAAACGGGGCAAGCTCTTCGCCAAGCTGATCAAGCAGGTCGAGGTGGCGGCCCGTCAGGGCGGCGGTGACCTCGACGCCAATCCGACGTTGCGGACGATGTACCAGAAGGCCCGCGACAACTCCGTGCCGCTCGACACGATCGACCGGGCCGTCAAGCGGGGCACCGGTGAACTCGAAGGTGTCAACTATGAGCCGATCACCTACGAGGGATACGGCCCCAATGGCGTCGCACTGCTGATCGACACGCTCACCGACAACCGCAACCGCACCGGCTCCGAGATCCGATCCCTGCTCACGAAGAACGGTGGCTCCCTGGCCGAGCCCGGGGCGGTGGCCTGGCAGTTCGAGCGCAAAGGCGTCGTCAAGGTGGCCAAGTCGGCCGCCGAGGACGACGTCATGATGATCGGCCTCGACAATGGTGCCGAGGACCTGGAGGATCTCGACGACGTCTGGCAGGTCACCTGTGAGCCGACCGACGTGAACCCGCTGCGTGCGGCACTGGAGGAGGCCGGTCTCGAGGTCCTCGAGTCCGACACCACGATGATGCCGACCAACACCGTGCCGCTGTCGGACGTGTCCGCGGTCAAGACCATCCTGAACCTGGTCGAGGTCCTCGACGACTCCGACGACGTACAGGACGTGCACTCCAACGTCGACATCGACGATTCGATCCTCGAAGCGCTGAACTGACGGGCTCCGCCGGCCCGAGGCCACTGTGGCGGCGGACCGATTTCAGCAGCCTTCGAACAATTTGCTTCGATCGTTTGTTCGTGTTGGTGTCGTGAGTGGCGGATCGGGGCCGCTTTCTCACTTGCGGGTGCCTGTGTGTTGTTCCAGTGTTGGCAGGTGATGTCGATGGCGGCTCCGGTCTTTTCGATGGCGGCGTAGCGGTTGGTTCCTCGCCGGTCGCATCTGCCGTCCGGTTGTTCCGGTCCCTTGGCGCGGCGG
>Ga0224512_10000399_pt1 | contig 46223 bp, 34 predicted proteins | sample SF_May12_sed_USG_4_FD_169103 | JGI IMG/M metagenome (GOLD analysis project Ga0224512, IMG submission 169103) | Sediment microbial communities from San Francisco Bay, California, United States - SF_May12_sed_USGS_13 | ecosystem: Environmental > Aquatic > Marine > Sediment | place: USA... | reverse complement strand
TTTACTTTTACCCGCGCGATGACACGCCCGGCTGCACGGAGCAGGCCGCCCGATTTCGCGATTCGATGGAGCGGCTCGGGGCTCTCGGTGCGGCCGTTTGTGGGGTGAGCGTGGATGACAGCGATAGCCACGCCGAATTCGCGCGCAAGCACAAGCTGCCGTTCGCGCTGCTGGCCGATCGCGGCGGGGCAACGGCGGCGCGCTACGGCTCGCTCTGGAACTTCGGTCTTGTGAAGCTCGCCAAGCGCAACACATTCGTCATCGATCCGCGCGGCAAGATCGCGCGTGTTTATTTGGGGGTCAATCCCGCGCGGAATGCGGGGGAGGTCATTGAAGACCTCACGCGACTCCAACAGCGGTGAACGATGAACGATGAACGGTGAACGGCAAACGGCAAGAAAAGGAAAAGCCTCACCGCCGAGGGCGCTGAGAACGCCAAGGAAAACAAAAGCCTCACCGCGAAGGACGCCGAGGACGCCAAGGAAAAATAGTTAGTACAGATCCCAGGGTCGCGAAGGCAGCGCCAAGGGTGGCGTACAGGGAAACCGGTGGTCCGGATACTTTGGATAGACCTGCCGTATTTTGAGTTCTTAATTGGGGATCCTCCGCGTCCTTTGCGCCCTCCGCGGTAAAGCTTTTTTCTTCCTCTGCGACCTTGGCGTCCTCTGCGGTAAAGCTGTCCGCTTCCTCCGCGGCCTTAGCGTTCTTTGCGGTGAAGCTTTAGCGCATCATCGGCATCACCCGTCACCCATCACGCACTTTTCGTAGAGTGTCTTGAGTGCCCCCGTGGGGTCGTACTTGGCTTTTAGCGCCGCGTACGCCGCGCCGTTATAAATGCGATTGAATTCGTCCTCGTCCAGGAACGTCGAGGAGTAGAGCATCTTGATGCCGCCCAGGTCAAAGCATTTCCGGTCGATGATCTTCGTGTAGTAATAGTCGCCCTTGTCCGGCTGCTTCTTGACCTGGCAATAGCAGCCCAGGTTGAAGTAAAGCTCACCGGGCGCGACGGGGTAGAGCGTTGGCGCTCGGACCGGGCGTATCGGTGTGGCGATCCAGGGCTTACCCGACAGATCGGCCTCGCGCATCGTGAAACGCAGGAGTTCGGCGGCCTTGTCCCACGGCACTTCCCAGTCCTGGATGAGGGGCTCCTCTAAGTCTCTGGCGCGCTTGGGCATGGCGGCAAGCAGGCGGTGCTTGAATTCCGTGTAGCGCTTGTAGAAACCTGAGCGCCGCATCGACGCGGGCGCGTAGCGGCGATAAAGCTGGTAGGGCCCGGTCTCGGGAATGTTCCAGAACCACTCCGGATCGTAGCGAAAGAGGTAATCCTTGGTGGTGAGATAGACGTCACGCTCGCGCTCGATCAGCTTGTAGAAGATGTTCTCGCGCAAGATATCGTCAACCCGCGGCACGCGGTCGCTGAATCGCGCGAGCGTTACGAACATCCGCTTGCCGTTGTAGACCATGCCCTCGATGAAATCCACATTGTCGCGCCGGGTGGCTGCATGCATCGTTTCGAGAAAGTCGTCGACGCCTTTGCAGTGCGTGGTTTCCAGATGCACGTAAGGCGCTGCCGGCATCAGCTTCATCCTGGCCCGCAGGATATAGCCGAGCGTGCCGTATGAATTGGGCAGGGCCTGGAACAGATCCGCATGATCATTGTCAGGGGTGCACGTCACGATGCGCCCGTCGGCGAGCAGGACCTCCGCTTCGAGCAGTCCGTCATGCACGAAGCCGTGCCGGAAGGAGTTCGATTCGATCCCGATTCCGACCGTCGCGCCGGCAATCGTGATGTTCTTGAGCTCGGGGGTAATCAGCGGCACCAGGCCGCGCGGAAGGGTCGCATCCACGATCACCTCGAAAGTCGCGAGCCCTTCGACTTCGATAGTTCGTGCCTGCGCGTCCGTGCTTAGCACGTGATTGAATTCGCGGAGGTCGAGGACCGGGCGTGCGCCCGGACGCCGTTTGTAGCGGAAAAGGTTGGAGCTAGAGCGTTTGCGGATCCCCGCGCTGCTGCCCTGCGCCGCCAGTCGCGAAACGAGCTTCGCTTTACGGATGGCAAAGGCGTCGGGTCCGTTCAACGTGGCGCATCCCCGGTGTAAAGATGGGCGCGGGACATCGGGTAGTCGCGGCCGACGTTGCCCTTGCTGTAGGTGATCTGGAAGAGGTGCGTGTAACCCCGGGCGGACCGGAACATCTCGGCGCAGGAATAGAGATAGGTGCGCCAGATGCGCCGGAACCTCTCGTCGAATTTTTTCGGATCGAGTGCCCGGATGCGTTCCCAATTGGCGTCGAAGCGCTCCGCCCAGGCGTCGAGCGTCAGCGCGTAATTGCGCCGAAGATTTTCGATGTCGAGGATCTCGAGCCCGGCACGCTCCATCGCCGTGATGGTCTCGGCAAGGCTCGGAATCCACCCGCCCGGAAACACGTACTTGCGGATGAGGAACTCGGTATCGTAGTGCCCGACGTGTCCGATGAAGTGCAGCAGCCCGATACCTCCGGGCTTGAGGCAGTCGGCGTGCGCCTGCACGACCTCCGCGATCTGATCGCGGCCCGCGTGCTCGAGTACGCCAATCGATGCGCACTTGTCGAACTGACTCTGCACTTCGCGAAAATCAGCCTCGACTGCATTGATGCGGCCCTCCAGGCCGCGCCGCTTGATCTGGTCGCGCATTTCTTTCAACTGCTCGGGTATGGTATTGAGTCCCGTCGGCACGACGCCGTAGCGCTCGAAGGCATAGAAGGAGAGTCCGCCCCAGCCGCAACCCAAGTCGAGCAGCGTTTCGCCCGGCTTCAGGCAGAGCTTGCGGCACACATGTTCCATCTTGTTCTGCTGCGCTTCCTCGATCGTGGTGGTGCCGTCTGTCCAGTAGGCGCAGGTGTACATCATGTACGGATGATCGAGCCACAGTCGGTAGAAATCCGTGCCAAGGGCGTAGTGAAACCGCGCGTTCGGCTTCGCCTGGGCGATGGAGGCGTTGCTGTAGCGCACCTCGTGCCAGCGGTTCCGGATACGGACGAGCAGTCGGGGGCGCATATCGAAGCCACCCTCGTACGCGGCGCGGAACGCAAGGGCGAGTTCGCCGTCGATGTCCACGGACTGCGTGATGTACGACTCGATCAGCCCGACGTGCCCGAGCAATGCCGTGCGCCATCCCGCGAAGCGGCTCTTAAAGGTGAGCGTGAAGGCAGGCGTGCCGTCGCGGTTCTGGTATTGCGTCCCGTTGCTGAAGACGACGCGAAAACAGATGCCGGTGCGCTCGCCGATGCTGCGGAGGATCCGATCGACTGTTTTCATGTCCTGTTGGTGGAGGAGGCGGGTACCGCAGCCTGTATTTTAGCTAAAATCGGGGATAAATCAGTGCGCGATCGCCGCCCGCGGGGCAGGCCGCGGCGAGCGGCAAGGAGGCCGGCCAGCATGATCAAGAGCATCGATCACATTGTCATCACCACGGCAAACCTCGAGCGCTGCCTCGAATTCTATACCGGCGTGCTCGGTATGCAGCTGGAGCGTTTCGGAGCGGGCCGCCTCGCGCTGCGATTCGGCGATCACAAGTTCAACGTGCATCCGCCCGGGTTCGACGCCGGCATCAAGGCCCGCACGCCTACCCCGGGATCGCTCGACCTGTGCTTCCTCGCCGACCTGCCGCTCGACGAAGTCGTCGCGCGCCTGCAGGCGCACGGCGTTCCAATCGAGGAAGGCCCGATCGAGCGCACGGGCGCGCGCTTCGCGATTCGGTCGGTCTATGCGCGCGATCCTGATGGGAATCTCATCGAAATATCAGAACCCGTAAATCGTGAATCGTGAATCGTAAATCGTGAATCGAAAAACCAAGAACATTTAGCCGCCGATGGACGCCGATTTACTTATACAAAAACCGTTCCGCCTTCTGACTTCTGACTTAGGGTTCCGCCGCAGATAAACGCAGATAAACGCCGATGACGCAAAAAAAGTGATGAATAATGGTGATGGAAAATGGTGATGTGAAATGGTGATGAAAAGCGCCCGCCACTTCGTACATCACTATTAATCATCACCATCTCTCATCACCAGTAGCCATCACTATTTCCTGGCCCCCGATCACCGTTTTCACCATTCACCATTCACCGGTTTTAGGCCCGTCACCCGTCACCCATCACCCATCACGGTTTCAAATGGCCGACTTCTGGCAATCCTGCGGCTACCACCTCCTGCGCAAAAGCGCGGAGGGGCGGCTCCTCGTCACCGATGACTACGTGCGTGCGTACTACGTGCGTCCTGAGCTGGCGCCAGCTCCGGAATCGTGCGACGCGGAGCGCGCGCTGCATGCCTCGCTCCTGGCGGAGCCGAGGCGCGCTGTGGCAGAGTCGGAGATCGACGCGCTCGCCGACCCCGACGCGCAGGAAAACTTTCGCGTCATGCTGCGGTTTCGCGACCAGCTGCTCGCGGCACCGACGCTCGAAGGGTTCTATGCCGGGCTGTTCCGGCGCGATGTCGCCGTCCCGCCGGATTTCGTAGCGCACACGGCGCAGGTCATTCTGCGCGGCATCCTCGAGGGCACTGAGGACGGACTCGAGGCGCGCGCGGCGGAACTGTTTTTTCGCAGACAGCGCGTGACCGTAGACGAGGGCCAGATCATGCTGGCGGACGATGAGACGGTAGACCTGCACGCGACGGGCAGCGCCTTCGGCGACATCGGGCGGCTCCTGCGCGAGGGGCAAGTCCCGCAGCGGATGATCGAGCTCGATGTGCTCGACCAGAATAGCGCCAGCGACTATTTTCGCCGCGACGAGCGCCACGACACCGTGCTCAATATCAACGTCGAGCGTCCGGGGTGCCTTGCGCTGTGCAGGGTGCTCGAGCGGTGGATTGCGCATTTTCACGGGGCGAGCGTGAACGTCAAGTCGGTGCGCGAGATTCCCGATGACGAGTGGAAATGGCACGTCGGTCTCGATGCCGAGGCAACCGCCATCTTGAATGAGATCTATAATGGGGCAGAGGTGGAAAGCGAACGCATGAAGCGCGTTATTGGCCTGTTTCGGGCCGATTTCCGTGATCCCGTGGTGCTGCGTCCCGAAGTGGCCGGATTTCCGGTATTTCTCGGGCTGGCGATGGCACCGGATGGGAGGCTGCGTATGAAACCTCAGAATCTGCTGGTGAACTTGCCGCTGGCGCGCAGTGCTTGAAGTCCTGAACCGCCAAGGAAGATCAAAATTTGAGCCGCCAAAACGCCAAGTAGGCCAAGAATGATATTTGGCGATTCCGCGGACAATTGGGAGTTGGGTGGCAAGAACCCAAGTGGCGTAGAATGTCTGCTGATTGAGGGGTGCCTATGAATGCCACGATCGAGCACGAACGCGAAGAAGACGGCCGTTGGCTTGCAGAAGTCCCTGAACTGCCGGGGGTTCTTGCGTACGGTGCCACTGCCAAAGAAGCTACGGCTAAGGCCGAAACCTTGGCAATACGCGTGCTCGCCGAGCGCCTCGAGCATGACGAAGCGGGACCCCAGTCCATCTCGATCGCAGTGCCGACCTCATGACCTCATAGCCTTCGTCGAAGGCCCGCCGCCGTCTACATGCCGCACTCTTCCGGATTGGCTGGACGCTCAAGCGCCAGTCCGGTTCACACAAAACTCTTTCTCGTCCTGTTTGGCCTGATTTCGTTTTCGCGTTTCACGACGGCGAGGAGATTGGCCCTCGAATGTTCGCCCGGATCGCCGGGCGCACGGGGCTGAAGCCCGAGGATCTATGAACGCCAACGCCTCTTGCTACCCAACCGTGCCGTCGAAACCGACGTGCCAGACACGGTGCCGGGTTCACGGCGGACGTTAGGCGCACAAGCGAGATGGCGTCTGACCTTCCAGAGACCGATTGGAGGGCTTTTCGCAAGGTGCGCGACGTTGCGCTTGAGCGTTTTTGCGAACGCGTGATTGGCGAGTTGAGTCAGGCGGCATCCGATGGCGGCAACACCTTTCACCGTCGATACCTCATGATCTATGAGCTTGTGCAGGAGCGGGACGACGAGATTGCGCGAGCATTCAATAACCCTCGCCGGTCGAGTGCGTTGCTGCAGTTGGCTCAATTGGTTTCGCTAGGACTGTTGACCGATGACGAACTGCGCTCCTTTACTCCTCGAACACAGGGCGTCTTGGAAGCGTTAGGCAAACACACAAGGACTGCGCGTGCGGCAAAGCGCACCTAACCGTGCTTTAGAAAACGGACGTTAAAGCTCTTTTTTTCTATTTTCTTCACGCCGCGGCCTCTGTGGTTCACAACTACCGTTTGATTCTTTTGGCGTCTTGGCAGTTCAAGTATTGTTTTTGATTTTATCTGCGTTTATCTGCGGCGGAACCCAAAGTCAGTAGGCAGAACGGTTTTTGTATAAGTAAATCGGTGTTCGATCCCTCATCCCGAACCCTTCTCCCAGCGGGAGAAGGGAGGTGATTGCTTCCTCTCTCTTTCTCGGAGAGAGGGAAGGAGTGAGGGCTGGGCGTCTGTCGGCGGCTGATTCTTGGTCTTAAACGGGGTTTCCAATTCACGATTCACGACTCACGAATCACGGAATTAAAATGTCGACGGCGGAACGCTGGAACGCCATCGTGGTCAGCGCGGAGGACGAGATCGATCTCGCCGAGGCCGCGCTCCTGATCGCTGCGGACGAGTACCGCGAACTCGATATTCCTGCTTATCTCAGTCGTATCGAGGAGATGGGCGCCGAGCTGCGCCGCCGGCTGCGGCAGGACATCAGTCCGACCGAGACGATTCTGGCGCTGAATCACTATCTGTTTGACGAGCTCGGTTTCGCGGGTAACGCGGCTGACTATTACGATCCACGCAACAGCTTTCTCAACGACGTCCTCGACCGCCGGGTCGGGATTCCGATCACGCTCGCGGTGCTGTATATCGAAATCGGACGCCGCGTCGGTCTGCTGCTGCACGGCGTTTCGTTTCCCGGGCATTTCCTCGTGAAGTGCGTGGTGCGGGACGGCGCGATCGTGCTCGATCCGTACGCTCGAGGTACCTCGCTCGGGCTTGAGGATCTGCAGGAGCGGTTGCAGGCGCTGCATGGCAGCGAGCTGCCGCTGCAGATGGTGCGCCAGGCGTTGACGGCGGCCGCCAAGAAGGAAATCCTGGCGCGCATGCTGCGGAATCTCAAGAGCATCTACCGCAACCGCAGCGAATCGGAGCGCGCTCTCTCGGCGGCCCACCGGCTCGTTGCGCTTGCGCCCGAAGCGGCCGAGGAGTACTGGGAGCGGGCCGCCATCTTTCTCGAGCTCGAGTGTTTTCGCGCAGCGGCAGCCGACTTGCATCGCTATTTACAGCTCGAGCCTGGCGCCGAGGATGCCGCCCAGGTGAGGCGGGAGCTCGCTGAGCTGGAGAAAATCGCGGCGCGCTTGAATTAATGCCAAACCGGACGCAGAACGCCGGTTTACCTGCGCGCGTTCGAACTGGCGCGTGGCCCTGTTCAACGCGCGCGAGCGTTACACGGGCAGAGATCGACGTTCATGCCAGTCACCGGTCACTGGTCACCCGTCACGCCCGCGGGATTCCTAACGAGTGGCGGGCAGCCAGAGCCGCACGACGGGCGCTTGCGTCGCGGGATGCGCGGCTGAGGTGGCCCTCGGCTTGCTCGGCCCGGGCGCAAGCGCTGGTGGGCGCGCGGTGCTTTCCGCAGGCTTGAGCTCCAGCGGACTCGATGCCGCGCCATCGAACCTATCGGGTGCCAGGTTGTAAGAGCCATCGGAGGGACCGGCCAATGGGGGAGCCATGCGGCTGTTCGAGGCGCCGGGTTTGGATGGGGGCTCGGGATCATCGTCTTCTCGCGGGGGCTTGCCGTCGTACAACAGATTGAGTCGGCGCTGGAAATAGGCGTCACGCAGGAACTGGTAGGGATCGAGCGCGGCGGCCTCCAGGACCCTCGAGGCCGCGAGCAAATCTGCACGCAGGCCGATGTAACGCAGAAGCGCAATCTGATTGCGGGTGCGGGTTGGGCTGACGTAGGCCAGAGGCCACATATAGGCGTCGCCGACAAAGCCCACGGTATCGCGCACGCTGCTGGGACCGATCAAAGGCAGCACCAGGTAGGGCCCGTCGCCCAGCCCCCAGACACCGAGCGTCTGCCCGAAATCCTCCTGGTGTTTGACGAGGCCGGCGTCGGTCGCGACATCGATAAAGCCAAGAATCCCGGCAGTGGAGTTGATGACGATCCGGCCCAGGTCAGACTCCGCATCCTGGAACTTCCCCTGCAGCAGATCGTTGAGGAAGACGATCACGTCATTAATATTGGAAAAGAAATTCCTGAGCCCGGTTCGCACGAACTCCGGGATCAACCGTCCCTGGTAGAGCTCCGCGGCGGGCATGACGAGCAGATGATCGACGCCATCGTTGAAATGATAGATGGCCCGGTTCAGGGGCTCGAGGGGATCGCGCGGATCGCCGTTGCTCGCGCAACCACTCGTGAAGAGCACAAGCGCGAGCAGAACCGTCATCATGCGCGTTTGAATTCGGGGCAGCGTCGGAGCCATCGAGCGAACCGAACTTATTGTTAAAGCGGAAGATTGTAGCATGTCACATCGAGGCCAAAAGAGGCATATTGCCGGTGCCCGGCGCGCGGGTTATTAGGATGCGCCGGCGGGCGGGTGACACGGAGCGCGGCCGCTCCTCTGCTATACTGTTATTTGGCAAGTTTCCCCTGCGTGGCGGTGCACCCGCCCGCTTCGTTTTGTATTCGACTCGAGGATTCCGAACATGCTCCAAAAAGTGAAACCTGCTTTTCAGCTGAAGGACATGAGCCTGTTCCGCCAGCAATGCTATATCGATGGCGGTTGGGTGGATGCCGACAATAAGGCCACTATCGCTGTGCACAATCCGGCTGGTGGCGTGCAGATCGGGACCGTCCCCAACATGGGCCAGGCGGAGACCCGGCGCGCGATCGAGACCGCCAATGCAGCGTGGCCCGCGTGGCGCGCCAAGACCGCCAAGGAGCGCGCAGCTATCCTGCGCAAGTGGTTTGAGCTCATGATGGCGAACGTGGAAGACTTGGCCGTGCTGATGACAGTGGAGCAAGGCAAGCCCCTCGCCGAGTCGCGCGGAGAGGTGGCCTACGGCGCTTCGTTCATCGAATGGTTCGCGGAAGAAGCCAAGCGCATCTACGGCGACACGATTCCGGCGCAGGCGCCGGACCGCCGCATCGTCGTGATCAAGGAGCCGATTGGCGTGTGCGCCGCGGTGACGCCATGGAACTTCCCTAACGCGATGATCACGCGCAAGGCAGGGCCGGCGCTTGCTGCCGGTTGCACGATGGTGATCAAGCCGGCGAGCATGACACCGTATTCGGCGCTGGCACTGTGTGAGTTGGCCGAGCGCGCCGGCATACCCAAGGGCGTGATCTCCGTGGTCACGGGCGCTTCGGGGCCCATCGGCAAGGAACTCACGAGCAACCCGCTGGTGCGCAAGTTCACGTTTACGGGCTCGACCGAGGTCGGCAAGCAGCTGATGCAACAATGCGCGACGACAGTGAAGAAAGTGTCGCTCGAGCTGGGTGGCAATGCGCCCTTCATCGTGTTCGACGACGCTGATCTCGACGCGGCCGCCGAGGGCGCGCTCGCTTCCAAGTACCGCAACTCGGGCCAGACTTGTGTTTGCGCCAACCGTGTGTTCGTGCAGGACAGCGTTTACGACAAGTTCGCGAAGAAGCTTTCCGAGAAGGTAGGAGCGATGAAGGTCGGCAGCGGGCTCGAGGATGGAGTCGTGCAAGGACCGCTCATCGACATGAAGGCCGTCGAGAAGGTGGAAGAGCACATCGCGGACGCGCTCGCCAAAGGCGCGCGCGTGGTCGTCGGCGGCAAGCGCCATGAGAAGGGCGGCCAGTTCTTCCAGCCCACGGTGCTCGCGGACGTGAATACCTCGATGAAGATCACGCACGAGGAGACCTTCGGCCCGGTGGCGCCGCTCTACCGCTTCAAGACGGAAGAGGAGCTCATCAAGCTCGCCAACGACACCGAGTACGGCCTCGCGGCTTATTTTTACAGCCGCGACATCGGCCGCATCTGGCGCGTGGCGGAAGGAATCGAGTCGGGCATCGTCGGCATCAACATCGGGATCATCTCGACCGAGGTGGCTCCTTTCGGCGGCATGAAAGAATCCGGTATCGGGCGCGAGGGCTCGAAGTACGGCATCGACGAGTTCCTCGAGGTCAAGTACCTGTGCATGGGCGGCATCGACAAGTAGCCCGTTCTCGCTTCATTAAAAACGCCACCGCGCGCGGTGGCGTTTTTGTTTGCTGGGAACGGTAGAAGCATGAACCGTGATTCGTGATTCGTGATTCGAAAAGTCAAAAGCCTAATATTAGCCGCAGATAAACGCGGATGAACCCCAGAACTGAACCGCCACAGCGCCAGGAAAAACCTAAAACAATTTTGAACCGCCAACACGCCAAGGGAAACGTAGAATACAACGCACAAGTCGAATCTCCGTTAACCGTTCGCGGCAGTTAGAGGGGATCATCCGGCGCCGCGCTCGGCCGGCTAACTGCCTACGTAAACATGAGTCAAACCGCCATTAAAATCGCGAAATGCACGTGAGCCGAGGCGCTGCCAGGGTGGCCAGCGCGGCGCGGCTTCCGAACGCTTTGCGCTCGCGCGGTGCCGCAGCAGTCGTGCGGGCCGCGCTCTTCATTGCCGTTGCGTGCGCGTGCGCGACCGCGCGTGCCGAATTGCCGTATCAAGTCGAACTCGAGGGCCCGGAGGATCTCAAGCGGGTCGTCGAGCCGACCCTCGATCTCCCGCGGTGGAAAGACTACCCGGGAATGACTCCCGATCTGCTCCGGCGTCTTGCGATCGAGGAGCGCGACCAGATCCGCGCCGGGGTCGAAACCGAGGGCTATTTCTCGGCGAAGGTCAGTGCTGAAGTGACCGAAGGCGAGCCGGAGTGGCGGGTGCGAATCGTCATCGAGCCGGGCGAGCGAACCCGGATTGCGAAGGTCGACATTCGCTTCAGCGGCCCGCTGTTGAACGACCCGGACGCCGAGGAGCGGATGAAAGCGGTGCGCAAGGCCTGGGCGCTTCGGGTCGGAGAGCCTTTTCGCCAGGCAGACTGGGACGCGGCAAAGGCGGAGGCGGTGCGCCAGGTCGCCGCGCAGAAGTACGCGGCCGCCCGCGTGGCCTCCAGCGAGGCGCGCGTCGCCCCCGACAAGGCGCGGGCTACGCTGGACCTCGAGATCGCAAGCGGGCCGGTATTCCGGGTGGGTGAACTCGAAGTGCGCGGCACAAGCCGTTACGATCCGAAGATCGTCAAGCGCCTGAACCCGCTGCATCCCGGCGACGAGTACTCGAAGGAGAAAGTGATCCTCTTCCGCCGCCGGCTCCTGGAGCTCGGTCAATTTGCGAGCGCGGAGGTTGCAATCGACGCGGATCCAGCGAAGGCGGACGCGGCGCCGCTACGCGTGGCGGTGATCGAGGGGCGTAGCAAGCGGATCGACGGGGCGATTGGCTTCACCACGGACACCGGAATTCGCGTTCGCGCGAATTACAGCGACGCGGATCTGCTCGGCGAGCATTGGCGATTGCGCACGGAGCTCCTCTTTGACCGCGATATTCAAGGCGGCGCGGTGAGCGTCGACTCGCAGCCGTTGCCGGGCGGATCGTGGAACACGGTAGTCGGCCGCGCCGAGCGCAAGGATGTGGAAGGCCAGGTAACGGAAACGAACGCGGTCTCCTTCGCGCGCCAGTGGGGCCTCGAGCGTCTGCCCTCGAGCCTCTCCGCGACGTGGCTCCACGAGCGGCAGGAGGTCGGCGGTGTCACCAGTGACACGACGTGGGCGACCTTTCTCAACTATCGCTACACGTTTCGCAATACCGATGTGGTGGGGTCTCCGCGCCGCGGGTACTTGGGAACGCTGAATGCCGGCGCCGCGGTCCCCGGTCTTTCGAGCCGCGGCTTCCTGCGTGGCACCGCAAAGCTGAACGGTTTCGTTCCGGTGGCCCGCAACGATGACTTGCTGCTGCGCGCAGAGGCTGGGGCCGTTTTCGCTTCCACCCGAACAGGGATACCCTTCGCCTACCTGTTCCGGACCGGTGGCGACCAAACCATCCGCGGCTACGCGTTTGAAAGCATCGGTATCGACCTGGGCGGCGCCGTCGCGTCCGCCCGCTATCTCGCGCTTGCCAGTGCCGAACTCACGCATTGGTTTACCGACGTGCTCGGAGGCGCAGTCTTCGTGGACGTTGGTGACGCATTCGAGACGGGGGGGAGCTTCGATGCCAAGTGGGGCTATGGTGTGGGTCTCAGGGTGCGCAGCCCAATCGGGCCTTTCCGCGTCGATGTCGCCTATGGCGAGGCGGTGAGACAATACCGGCTGCATTTCTCGGTGGGATTCAGCTTCTGATGGCGAAAACGCGCAAGAGGCATTACTGGTGGCGTACGCTGGTCGTTCTTGCGCTGCTCGGAGGACTTCTCGCGGGCGGACTCGCGTGGCTGGCGTCGAGCGAGACGGCCTTTGCCTGGGCGCTCGTGCGTCTCGAGACGATTAGCCGTGGAAAGCTCAAGATCGCGGGTGTGCACGGCGCGCTCTTCGGACCGATAACGATCGACCGGATCGAATTCGCGGACGAGTCCTTGCAGCTCGGGGCGAGCGACGTGCGACTGACCTGGTTCCCGTGGGCGCTAATGGGGGACCACCTGGCCATCGGCATGACATCGGCGCGGCAGGTTTCGCTGCGCCTCCTTCCGTCGGATGGACAAGCGTCGATTCCCGCATCAGTTGCCCTTCCGCTGCGCGTGAGTGTCGAGCGCGCTGCGGTCACCGAGATGGAGATCGTAAGCGGCGATTCACGCCTCGCCCTGCGTGATATCGCGCTGGGTTACGAAGGCGACCTCCGCGCGCATCGGGTGCGCTCGTTGCGCGTGGCGTCGGACTGGGGGGCGCTGGAAGCGACGGGCGAGCTCGACAGCCGCGATCCATTCGCGCTTTCCGCGAGTGCAATCCTGCGGCGCGCACCGGAGCGGGTGGCGAAGCTCGCGCTCTCGGGCACGCTCAGGCGCATCGATGCGAAGGCAGAGGCGGACTTCGACGACATTCGGGCTCAGGCCGACGCGCTGTTGAAGCCCTTCGACCCGCTCTGGCTGGAGAAGCTCGAAGTCCGTGCACAGGGCATCGATCTCGCCCGGTTGGTGAAAGACGCTCCGGCAAGCGACGTCACACTATTGGTCAACGCCGCCAGCCGGGATGCGGAAAGCGTCGCGGGCACGTTGCAGGCGAGCAATGCAAACGCAGGGACGCTGGGCGAGGGACGTTTCCCGGCGCGCCAGGTCAGGTCGGATTTCGTCACCGATTTGCGCTCGGCGCGCCTGGAATCGCTTGAGATCAGGATGTCCGGCGGCGGGCGTTTCAGCGGTTCGGGCGAGCTGACCGACCGCGGCGCCACCTTTGCGCTCGGTGCGCACGCCATCAATCTGCGGGGAATTTACGCCGGCTTGCTCGCCACCGAGCTTGACGGGCGAGTCGATGCGTCGCTCACCGAATCGGGGGAGACGGTGCGCGCGCAACTGGCGCAGGGACCGCTTGCAATCCGGCTCGATGTCGCGCGCCGTGGTTCGGAGCTGGAGGTGCGCGACGCGCGCGTCACTGCTCGCGGCGGTCGCGTCCAGACAAGCGGCCGGCTCGTGATGGACGGGGATATGCCGATGACGGCGAAGGCCACTTTCGCGGGGTTCGACCCGTCAGAGTGGGGCAGCTATCCGGCTGCGACAGTGAATGGAAAGCTCACTCTGCGGGGCGCGCTCGCGCGCCGTTCCGGCGAGCTGTCGTTCAGGCTGACGCAAAGCCGATTTCGAGGTGCAGGCGTCACCGGGCAGGGCACGGCTCGCATGACCGACGAGCGGATCGAGTCGGCCGACATGGCATTGGACGTCGGCGCGAACCGGATCTCGGTGCGCGGCGCTTTTGGCGCTCCGGGGGACGCGCTCGCGCTCACGGTCGCGGCGCCGCGGATTGCGCAGCTCGATCCGCGAATCGAAGGTCGCGTTGATGCCTCCGCAAAGGCCGGTGGCACGTGGCAAGCTCCACGAGTGAGCTTCACTGCGAGCGGGGTCGATCTACGCGTGCAGCGGGCCCTTGCGATCGGTAGGCTCGGTGCGAGCGGGGAGATTGGGTGGGCGCCCGGTAGCCCCCTGCAGATCGATGCGGAAGCAACGAACGTCACCGCCCGCGGCTTGGCGGCAGACCAGATCACGCTGCACACGAAAGGCACGCCGGCGCAGCACGCGATCGAGGTCAAGGCGATCGGAAAAACGGTGGACTTCGCTGCAAAGCTCGTGGGAGGCTGGCGCGCCGGGCGCGGCTGGACCGGAACCCTCGCCGCCCTCGAGAATCGCGGTGCCTTGCCGATTTCGCTCGACTCCGCGGCGCCGCTCGACGTGTCGCCGGAACGCGTGGTAGCCGGGGCAACGACGTTACGGGTCGGTGGCGGGCGCGTCGCGCTCGGCGAGACGCGCGTGGCGCCGGGCAATTTCACAACGAGCGGCGAATTCGACGCGCTGCCGGCGGCCCTCCTCGTCGCACTCGCCGGTGCCGGCGATCTCGTCGAATCATCGCTTCTTGTCGGCGGCAACTGGCGGCTGGCGGCGACGCCGCGGTTGAACGGCACCCTCCGGATAAAGCGCGAAAGCGGCGATCTCGTTTTCCGGACCGAGCCGCGGCTTGCACTCGGGCTCTCGACTTTTGAGCTCGACGCGGGGCTGGTTGACGAACGCGCGACGGCGCGCCTTGCGGCGCAAGGAAGTGAATTTCTGCTCGACGTTCAGGGCGAGGCGCGCCCGATCGGGACGGGCGCCGAGGCGGGCCTCGCCCGCGCATCGCCCATCTCGCTCTCGGCACGGCTCGACGTGCCGTCGCTTGCGCCGTTCGCCGTGTTGTTCCGCACCCGCGCGAATTTTGACGGTCGCGTGCGCGCGGATATCACCGCAACCGGAACGCTAGGCAAGCCCGTCTGGCAGGGTCGTCTCGATGCAAGCCGGATTCGCATCCTGTCACCGCCGCTCGGCATCGACTGGCACGACGGCCTGCTGCGCGCGGAGATCTCGGAGAACGCGGTGCGCGTCAGCGAGCTGTCGATTGCCGGCGGCCAAGGTCGCCTGACCGGCGACGGGTTGGTGACGCAATCCGGTGACGAGGCGACGGGGCGGCTCAGCTGGCGTGCCGAGCGTTTCGCAGCGCTGAACCGGCCGGACCGCAACCTGACGTTATCCGGCTCGGGGACGGCTGTCGCCGAAGCGCGGCGCCTGACGCTGCGAGGATCGCTGCGCGCAGATTCGGGACACTTCGAGTTCGATCCGAGTGGAACGCTCGAGCTGGGCGACGATGTGGTGGTCGCGGGCCGAGCGCCGAAGCGCGAATCGGGCGCGGCCACCGAGCGTCGGCTGCCCGTACTGCTCGCGTTCGACCTCGACATGGGCGAAAACTTGACGATCCGCGGCGCCGGCCTCGACGCGAAGCTCGGCGGCCGCCTCAACGTACGCAGTCTTTCCACCGGGCAGGTGCTCGGCGACGGCGTGATCGAAACACGCCGCGGAGTATTCCGGGCGTATGGGCAGCGGCTCGACATCGAGCGCGGGCGGCTGATCTTCGACGGGCCGATCGAGAACCCGGCGGTCGATATTGTAGCCTGGCGACGCAATCAGGCCGTTGAGGCGGGTGTCGAAGTCAAGGGTTCGCTACGCGCGCCGCTCATTCGCGTGGTGTCCAATCCGCCCGTCCCGGAGAGCGAGCAGCTCGCCTGGCTGGTGCTCGGCCGACCTGCCGAGGCCGGCACCCAGGCGGACTATGCGGCACTTCAGGTTGCTGCGGCCGCTCTCATCGGTGCGGCGGGCGGCGGGAGTCAGGAGTCCTTCGCAAACAGGGTGGGTCTCGACGAGATCGGCATGGTGCAGGACAGCGGTGGCGGCCAGGCGGTCACGCTCGGCAAGCGCCTGAGCGACCGGATTTACGTCTCGTACGAACAGTCGATCAGTGCAGCGCTTGCGGTGCTGCGCCTCGAGCTGGCCCTGACACGCCGGTTTTCGGCACGCGCGGAAACCGGCACACGAAGCGGAATGGACCTCTTCTACCGCTATTCATTCGATTGAGGGGACAACGACAACCCCAAATCAATATAGCCGCAGATGGACGCCGATAAATGCCGATCAAATCCGTGAATGGTAAATGGTGAATGGTGAATGGTGAATGGTGAATGGTGAATAGTGAATAGTGCGTGGACTGACCCGCACGTCGTCCGTCATCACCCGTCACCCATTACGCTCCATTCACTGGTCACCGATCATTTGCGCAGCCTGGAGAGCCAGTGCTCCATTTGTTTGCCCGCGGCCTCGCGCCCGCCAAGTCCGAAGGACAACGCGACTGCCACCGCGACGGCGCCGAAGGTAAGCGCAAAGGCGAGGTTCACGATGTCGTCGGCTATCCCCATAGCACGCAGGCCCATTGCGATGACCAGGCCGATGATCGCGAGCCGTGCAAGCTGCGCCAGCTCGCTGCCGGTGCGCGCAATTACCCCGTGGACCAGGCCCGCGAGCCAGAAGCCCACGACTAGGATCACCGCCCCGAGCACAACATCGCCGCCGAATCCTATGAATGTCCCGACCAAGACGCCGACCTGCGTGAACTGAAGCTGGTTTGCCGCTTCGACCGTGGCAAAGAGCATGGCGAAGAACATGATGATGACGCCAACCAGCCCGGATGGTTTGAGCTCGCCGCTGAATACCTTCTCCAGGCCAAGCTTGGCGGGCAGCGTGTCAAAACCCATGCCGTTCAGCAGGCGGCTCACGAGCGCCGAGACGAACTTGGCGACGTAATAGGTGACGACGAGGATGAACGCTGCGGCGACCAGATGCGGCACGGCGTTGAGAATCTGGCCGAGCATCGCGGTGGCCGGGCTCGAGATCGCCTCGATCTGCAGCGCGTCGAGCGCGGCGATCAGTGTCGGAATGAAGATGAAGATGAACACCAGCGTGCCGACGACCCGCGAGATGTACACTGACTGGTCAAGCCCCGCGCTATGGCCGGCCTTGTCGGCGCCGGCTGCGGCAAGCAGGTTGGTCACGAGCCCTCGCATCACCTTCGCGACGAGCCAGCCGACGAAACCAATCACCAGCGCGGCGAAGATGTTGGGCAGCAGGCCAAGCATCTTGGTGATCATGCCCTGCACCGGCGCGAGGAGGCCTCCCAGGTCGTAGGCGCCCAGTATCGCGGGAATAAAGAGCAGGATTACGAGCCAGAAAAGGACGTTTCCGACGTTCTTGCTCAAGGGCTCCATTCCGGCCTGCGCAGCAAGCTTCTCGTCCAACCCAGTCGTCGAAAGGAGTTTGGCGGCAACTCCCCGCAACAGCATTGCTATGAGCCAGGCAAGCACCAGCAGCACCGTGCCCGCGATGAGTCGCGGCAGATAGCCGAAAATCTGAGTCACCAGCACCTGGAACGGGTTCGAGGTGAGCTCGAGGTCGAGCACGTTGAACATCCCGATGAGGGTGACGAGCATAATCAGCCAGAACACGCCGACCGCTACGCCCGACTGTACATCGAGGGTTTGCCCGGTGCTTTCCTTGATACGCTGGTTGACCGACAGCAGCGCAAGCAGGCGCCGCACGCCGGCACGAACGACAACCGCGACCACCCAACCGATCACAAGAATTCCGATCGCGCCCAGGATATTAGGCAAATGGGTACCGAGCGTATTCTGCAAAGAGGTGATGAGTTCGGAGAAATCCATGATGCCTCCTTTGTCTACTTATTCGAGACCAACACGCCTACAATGCCCCTGTCTGACGCTACGCAGGACGGGTACAGAATAACAGCTTGGGCGCCGCTCGGACAGCCGTCGGAACCGAATTGCGCAGGTAGTGTATCTACTTCACAACAGCAGAGAGCACTGCTTGCACAGTCTTCGGGACTCCCGTGACGTAAGCTACTGGAAACGCTTCGCTTCTGTGGACATGACAAGTGGATAAGAACGGCGCCGGACGCAAACTGGCCCCTTTGGGTTTACCTATTTGTGAGCCGTGAATCGTGAGTTGCGGCTGCCTTTTCTCGAGTACGAACCTTCAATTTCGGCGGGCAATACGCTCGTCTGCGAAATCTCATGATATGTGCGCGGCGACGCGCTCAGCAAAGGCACGCGTCCCAAGCGGTCCCCCAAGATCGCGTGTCCGCGTCGCGGGGTCCTGCAGCGCGCGGTCGATTGCGGCCTCGATGGCCTGCGCTGCCCGTGCGTAAGCGTCGTTCCGGTGCCGCGTCGCCAGCCAGTCGAGCAGCATCGCGGCCGACAGAATGAGCGAAGTGGGATTAGCTCTGTCCTGGCCTGCGATGTCCGGTGCGCTGCCGTGCTGCGCCTGGGCGCAGCACCGCTCGTCGCCTGCCATGACTGATCCCGCCAGTCCAAGACCGCCCGAGAGCTCCGAAGCCTCATCCGAGAGGATGTCGCCGAACATGTTCCCGGTGACAATGCAATCGAACTCCGTCGGATCGCGCACTAGGAGCGCGGCCATCGCATCGACGATTTTCTCGTCGAGTTCGACATCCGGATAGTCCTTGGCGACCTTGCGCACTTCGCGCAGAAACAGCCCGTCGGCGATGTGAAACACGTTGGCCTTGTGCACGGCGGTCACTTTCCTTCGGCGCTTGCGCGCCCATTCGAATGCGACGCGCGAGATGCGCTGGCATTGGCGCGCCGTCACCTTGCGGATGCTGATCGCCATGTCCTCGGTCGGCATGAATTCGCCTTTGCCGAGGTACATGTTGCGGTCCGCGTAAAACCCTTCGGTGCATTCGCGGAAAATGACAAGATCGACGGGCTTGCCCGTCAGTCCCACGCCGAGACGGGATTTCGCGGGACGGATGTTGGCATAAAGGTCGAGCTTGACCCGCAGCTCGCCAGACGGGTTGAGCCCGCCCTGCTCGCGCGGCGGGTAGTCGAGGTGCGAGACCGGCCCGAGAATGATCCCCGGTGCGCTGCGGGCTGCCTCCATCACGGCGTCCGGCAGGGTCGAGCCTTGCTCCTTGAGGGCGGACAGGCCGATCTCCTCATGCTGCCACTCCAGACCCAGCTTGAACTTTTCGTTGGCGCGATCGAGCACGGCGAGCGTCGCTGCAGTGATCTCCGGGCCGATGCCGTCTCCGGGAAGAACGAGTATTTTCACATTGCATCCTTAATCGATTTTCAGCAATTGGGCCGGGCGCGCCGATTTGCCATGGCCCGCACTTGACAGCCCCCTACGCGCCCTTATCATGCGCAGGCAAACAGGAGGCGCGCGCAACAGCGCAAGGGTAGCGCTCCGATTCGCAACGAACAATGGGGCGGACCCTGCCTCGGGGAGTCATCATGGCGAGCGACAGGACCGTGGCCCAGGTGGTGGCTGCCTGCCTGGCGCGCCACGGTGTCGAAGTTCTTTTCTCTCAGAGCCTGCCATCCGCCGTCCTGCTGGCGGCTGAGGACATCGGGCTGCGTCAATTCACGTATCGGACTGAGAATGCCGGCGGCGCGATGGCCGACGGCTTTGCCCGTATTTCTGGCAAAGCTGCGGTCGTCACGGCGCAGAACGGCCCGGCCGCGACCCTGCTGGTGCCACCGCTCGCAGAAGCGCTCAAGTCCTCGGTGCCGGTCGTGGCGATCGTGCAGGAGGTAGACCGTCCCACGACGGACCGCAATGCGTTCCAGGAGCTCGACCATATCGCGTTGTTTCAGGGATGCACGAAGTGGGTGCGTCGGGTCACGGAAGCTGGCCGCATCGAAGACTACGTCGACACGGCGTTTGCCACCGCAACCGGCGGCCGACCAGGCCCCACCGTGCTGTTGCTACCAGCAGACCTCTTGAAGGAGCCCGCCGCGGGTTTCGGCCGGCGTCAAACCTGCCTCGGCCATTTCCCGCTCGACCGGGTGAGCGCCGATCCCGCGCAGATCGAGGCCGCGGCGGAGCTCATCGCCTCGGCGCGGAATCCCGTCGTGATGGCGGGCGGCGGTGTGCATCTTTCTGGCGCGGCGGCGGAGCTCGCGGCGCTTCAGGAGCACGCACACCTGCCGGTCATGACGACCGTGATGGGGAAGGGTGCCGTGAGCGAGGAGCATCCGCTGTCGCTCGGGGTAGGCGGCAACACGCTCGGCCGGCTCTCGCCCGGACGCTATCTGAAACCCCTGATCGAGAACGCGGATGTGGTGCTACTGGTCGGCACCCGCACGGCCCAGAACGGCACCGATTCGTGGACCCTGTTTCCGGAGCAGGCGCGGTTCATCCATCTCGATATCGACCCCTCCGAGGTCGGACGCAATTACGAAGGCTTGCGTCTGGTTGGCGACGCGAAGCTGACGCTGGCAGTGCTCGCGCAGCGCCTGCGCGGACGACGCAAGGCCGCGTCCGGCGTGGTGCAGCAGATCGCGGCGGCACGGGAGCGTCACGCGAATGAAATTGCCCCCTTGCTGCGCTCCGATGTTGTTCCGATCCGGCCCGAGCGGTTGATGGCCGACCTGCAACAGGTCCTCACGCCCGCTACCATCGTGGTCGCCGACGCCAGCTATTCGACCGTCTGGGTCGCTTCCTATTTGCGCGCGCTCGTTCCCGGAATGCGTTTCCTGACCCCACGCGGCATGGCCGGGCTCGGCTGGGGCCTGCCGATGGCGCTGGGAGCCCGGGTGGCGCGGCCAGCGAGCCCGGTGCTGTGCGTTACCGGCGATGGAGGCTTTGCTCACGTGTGGTCCGAAGTCGAAACCGCGTGCCGCACGCGGACACCGGTGGTCGTAACCGTGCTGAACAACGGCGTGCTCGCTTACCAGAAGGATGCAGAGGACGTGAAATTCGGCCGCCACACCAGCGGGTGCGTGTTCGCGCCAGTCGACCACGCGCAGATCGCTCGGGCGTGCGGTTGCCGCGGCGTCAGGGTCGAGCGGCCGGGCGATTATCTCGACGCCGTGCGTGCCGCGCTTGCGGTCCCGGAGACGACCGTCATCGACGTAATGACCGATCCCGAAGCGTACCCGCCGATCACGCTCTTCGACGACAGGCTGGAGACGGTGCGTCGGACGAGGTCTTAGAGCGCGTACGACCGGCGGCGTCATCGCGTTCCCATTCAATTTCCCCGTTGACCCACGGAGATGGCATATGACGAAACTAGACGACTACGCGCAGAAGTTCGAGACCATCCGCTTCCGGCGGGAGGAGGGCATCCTGGAGATGACGCTGCACACGAACGGCGGTTCGCAGCGCTTCGGCTCGATCCCGCACGCGGAAATGGAGCAGGCGTTCCTGGACGTGAGCCGCGATCCCGAGAACCAGCTCATCATTCTCACCGGCACCGGTGAGGAATTTTCCGGCCCGGCCGTCGCCTCGTCGGTCGGCCGGGCGGTGCCCAAGCTTACGCCCGAGCAGTGGATGAAGCTCGGCAGCGAAGCGAGGCGCTTCACGATGAACATGCTGGCGATCGAGGTACCGATGATCGCGGCGGTCAACGGGCCGGCACTGCGCCATCCCGAAGTTCCGCTCATGTGCGACATCGTGCTGGCCGCCGATCAGGCGGCTTTCCAGGATTCGGCGCATTTTCGTGGCGGCATGGTACCGGGCGACGGTGTTCACGTCGTATTTCCAATGCTGATGGGGCTTAACCGCGCGCGCTATTTCCTGCTGACTGCGCAGCTGCTGTCGGCCAGGGAGGCGCTCGCGTTCGGTCTCGTCAACGAGGTGCTGCCGCGCGAGCAGTTGATGCCCCGGGCCTGGGAACTGGCGCGGCAGATCCTGCAGCAGCCGGTGATCAACCGGCGCTACACTCGTGTCATCCTCAACGAGTACCTGCGTCGTCCGATGAGCGACCTGCTTGGCTACGGACTGGCGCTCGAGGGACTGGGGATCGTTCAATGAGTTATTTGGCCACCGGGGCCGCTCTTTTCGTACCTGAAAAACGGCGGAGCCTGCTGATCTCGCGGTCGGCGAGGGCGCTGCATCAGGAGGCATAGGCATGGCAAAAGTCGCCTGGATTGGCGTGGGCGCTATGGGAGGCGCCGTCGCCCTGCGGTTGCTCGCCGCGGGCCATGCGGTCACGGCGTGTAACCGCAGCATCGAGAAAACGCGCCGCGTGCAGGAAGCCGGCGCGGTAATCGCATCGAGCCCGCGCGAGGCGGCACAAGGGGCGGAGGTCGTCTTTTCTTCCGTCACCAACGATGAAGCGTCCCGCGCAATCTGGACGGGGCCCGACGGCGTGCTGGCCGCCGATCTGGCGCACTCGACGATCCTCGTCGAGTGCTCGACCCTGTCTCATGATTGGGTGGTGGAACTTGCCGCTCTGGCGGCGAAAAAGGGCGTGCGCTATGTCGACTGTCCCGTAGCCGGTCGCCCGCACGATGCCGAGGCCGGCAAACTGCGGGTATTTGCGGGGGCAAAGCCGGCCGATCTGGAAGCGGTGCGGCCGCTGCTCGAAGCGTTCAGCACGAAAATATTTCATTTCGGCGGCGTCGGCGCCGGGACCGCCTTCAAGCTGATCTACAACCTTCTCGGCGTGATTCAGGTAGCATCGGTAGGAGAAGCCATGGCACAGTGCGAGGCCGCCGGCATCGACTTGCATGCCGCGGCGGAAGGCTTTGCAACGGGCTATACCGGAAGCCGCCACGTCACCCTGCACTCCGCGACGATGGCGGAAGGCAAAAAGGGCCAGGCGGTGGCCTTCTCGGGACGAGGACGTCTAAAAGATGCGCAGTATGGCGTGCGCCTGGCCGAGAAGCTGGGGCGCCAGTCGCTCGTCGGCAATGCGGCGGTGGCGGTCTTCAGCCAGATGGTCGACGTCGGGATGGGGGACGCCAACGACAGCGAATTGATCGACGCGCTGCGCGCGGTTGCCGCGCAGGCGCGCAAGTCGTGACGCGGGCCGTCGCGCACGGGCTGTCACATAACAACGCGAGCACAATTCCATGTACGAAGGATTCGAGCGATTCGAAGTTCAGACGAGCGATCCGGAAGTCCGGATCGTCGGGCGCCGTGGCGGCAAGGGCCCCGGGCTGCTACTGCTCCACGGCAACCCGCTGACCCACGTCACCTGGCACAAGATCGCGCCGCGGCTCGCCGAGCACTACACGGTCGTTGCCACCGACCTGCGCGGCTATGGCGATAGCTCCAAGCCGCGAGGCAGGCCCGATCACAGCAACTACACGTTCCGCCGGATGGGAGAGGACCAGATCGAGGTCATGGAGCATCTCGGCTTCAAGCGGTTCTTCCTCGTCGGGCACGACCGCGGCGCGCGCACGGCGTTTCGCATGGCGCTCGATCATCCCGACCGGGTGCTCAAGTTCGCGAGCATCGACATCGTGCCGACGCATCATGTGTGGACGGCGTTTCCCCGCGGCTGGGCGCTGCACTCGTATCACTGGATGTTCATGGCTCAGCCCTACGATTTCCCCGAGCGCCTGCTCTCCTCGAATCTCGAGTACTACATGAAGAAGAAGCTGGAGAAGCACATGCACGGGCAGGGCGGCCTCGAGCCCGAGGCGGTGGCCGAATACATCCGTTGCTGCACCCCGGAGCAGATCCACGGCGTGTGCGAAGACTATCGGGCCGCGGCGACGCTGGATTACGAGATGGACACGAAGGATTTCGAGGCCCGCAACAAGATTCGCTGCCCGGTGCTCGCGCTCTGGGGCGCCAAGTCCCACGTCGAGCAGTACTTCAATCCGCGCGAAGTCTGGCCCCAATACGCGGCGAATATCACGGGCTTCGAGGCGCTGCCCGCTGGTCACTACCCGCAGGAGCAGGCGCCGGGGGAGACATACCGGGCCCTTGCCGATTTCCTTAAGGCATGAATCATCACTTCCTCGAGCCCTATCGCAGATGGACTTCCTGATAGAGCCCCGCGAGCTGCAGGACCTGGCGCATCAGGATGAGGTGCTGATCATCGATGCGCGCAAGGCCGCGGACTATGCCAAAGGGCACATTCCGGGCGCCGTGAACTTCAGCACCTACGACGTGTTTGCGCTCGATACTCGCGCGGGCGGCCTTGCGGAATTTGCACAGGACATGGCGCGACGCTACGCCGCCGCGGGCGTTTCGAAATTCCGGCCGATCGTCATTTACGAAGAGGATACCGGCATGCGCGCGGCGCGCGACGTCTGGATCCTCCAGTATGTCGGGCATCCGCGCACGAAAATGCTGCACGGTGGGCTGGCGGCGTGGCGCGCGGCGGGGTGCGAGTTAAGCCAGGAGCGAATGGGGGACTGGACCGTCGCATTGAGGGTTCGCGAGCGCGCGGAGCTCGTCATTGGCTGCGACGAGATCGCGGCGCGTCTTGGCCAGCCAGGGCTGACGCTGCTCGACGTGCGAAACGCGAACGAGCACGCGGGCCGGGATAACGCGGCCTGTTGCGCACGGCGCGGTTGCATTCCGGGATCGGTATGGATCGAATGGACCGAGTTCCTCGATGGCGGCCGTTTCAAGGACGCGGAAGCGGTCCGCGCACTTTTGAGGGACCACGGCGTCGCTCCCAATTCGGAGATCGCGCCGTATTGCCATCGCGGCGCGCGCTCGGCGAACACCTACTATGCGCTGCTCCGGGCGGGCTTGCCAAAGGTCCGCAACTACATCGGATCGTGGCACGAGTGGTCGGCTCGCGGCGACCTGCCGGTCGAAAAAGGATGAGGGCGGAAAGAAGAAGTGATGAGAACTGGTGATGACTTCTGGTGATGAGTACTGGTGACGCGTAAACCTCCTAACGGCAACGGCTGCTTTCTCGTCACCATTATCCATCACCATCATTCATCACCATTTTTCGTCACCTCGTTGGCTCTTTCAGCTAAGGCCGTAGAGTTGCTTGCCGGCGACGGGCATCTTCGCGGTCAGGATGTCGCCGGTGAGCGCCTCGGTGATGTAAATCGTCTTGAAGTCGGAGTCGCCGAACGCGACGTTGTCGAGGTGGTGATGGTGCGAGCCTTCGGCGTGGACGAGATGCGTCGGCAGCATGTTGGCGTCGAAGCGCCAGATGCCCACGCCCAGCTGGCAGACGAGCAGTCCGTTGTCCCCGTCCATCTCGATGCCGTCGGGGCCGGCAACACCGCCCGATAGCTGGATCGCCACGCCGGTCTTGGACACGTTCCCGTCAGCCATGAGCGGCAGACGCCAGATCTGCTGCGAGCGGGTGACCCCCACGTAGCAATGTTTCTCTGTCGTGGAGAGCGTGATGCCGTTCGGGCTCGGAACGTTGCTCGCGAGCCGGTCGAGCGCACCGTCCGGTCGCAGGCGGAATACGCGCCCCGTCGGATCGGTAATTCCGGTCTGGCCCTGATCGGTGAAATAGAGGTCGCCGTTCGAGGCGAAGTGGAGATCGTTGAGGCCCTTGAAACCCTCGCTGAAGGCGGTTTCGAGGAGGGTCTCGAGTTTGCCCGTCTTCGGGTCGAGGACCAGGAGCCCCTTCTTGTAATCGGCGATGAATGCGCGCCCGTCCTTGTGGAACTTAAGGCCGTTCGGCCAACCGTCGTACTGGACGATGAGCTCCCAGTCCTTTTTCGGCGAGACCCGGAAGACGCGGCCAAAGGGAATGTCCACGCACCACAGGTTGCCGTCACGGTCGAATGAAGGGGCTTCCAGGAAGCATTCGACTTCCGCGCCCTGGCGGTTGGCGTCGGACCATGCGGCGCGGCTCTTGTTACGGAACTTCTTGGGCATGGAGGAGTAGACTTCCGCCTTGATCAGTTCGAGTTGCTTGAAGGGATTGAACATATTGGGACCGTGTCGAGAGTGATGAGTGGTCAGTGATCAGTGATGAGCCTAACACGCGTGAATCGTAAATTGTAAATCGTGAGTTGTGCTCGTGACTGATTATCGTATACGCCGGGTCGCCGCAGGTGGCCCGTTACGTCGCGCCAATCACGTTTCTGCTTTTCTGGATGCGAGTTGGGCGGCCAGCCTGAATGCGTACTCCAGTGCACTGCAATTGGCGCGACCTTGGCCCACGATGTCGAACGCGGTGCCGTGAGCGGGTGTGGCGAAAACGGTGTCCATGCCCGCCGTGACGGTGACACCCTTGTTGAAGCCAAGCAGCTTGGTCGCGATCTGGCCCTGGTCGTGGTACATCATCACGACCCCGTCGAACTCGCCGCGCTTGGCCCGGAGAAATAGCGTGTCCGCGGGCACGGGGCCGGTTACGCCCACGCCCGAGGCGCGCAGAGCATCGACCGCCGGCCGGATGATGCGAATCTCCTCATCACCGAAGAGTCCGTTCTCTCCGCCGTGGGGATTCAGCGCCGCGACGGCGATTCGAGGAGACAGATGGCCCATCGCGCGCAGCGTACGGTGAGCGAGCTGGACGACGTCGGCAATACGCTGCGGCGAGATCAGGTCGATCGCCTTGCGCAGCGCGACATGTGAGGTCACGCGGAACGTGGCGAATTCCGGAATCACGTTCATCTCGCCGAAGACTCCGGTATGACGGGTGAGCTTCGCGAACATCTGGTGCTCGTCGGGGAAGGGCCAGCCGCCGCGGTGCAGCGCCATTTTATTGAGCGGCGCGAAGCAGATGCCATCGATCTTGCGCGATAACGCAAGATCGATAATGTACTTGAGAGTCTCACCGGTCAGGCGTCCTGATTCCGCCGAAACTTCGCCGCGCTTGATGAGCGACGGGTCGATATTCCCCAGGTCCACCACGGGCAACTCGTCCGCCGGCCAGCGCACCTCGTCCACGCTGGCATAGGTTCGATAGCCGAGTCTGACGCCGGCGTCGCGCATGCCCAGCTCGAGCACGCGCGCATCGCCGATGACGACTACCCGCGCCACTTCGGCGAGCTTTCCGGGGGCGAGCAGCCTGGCCAAGATCTCCGGTCCGATTCCGGTCATGTCGCCGAGCATCAGGCCTATCAGTGGCTTGTTCATAAGGCGTGACCCGTCACGCTGTTGTTAGCGGCGCTTGCGCGCCTTCTTTGCGGTGCGGCGGGTGGCGCCGACCGTGAGAAGCCGCGTCAATTCGCGCACGTTTTTCAGCTTCTCGAGACCAAAAACCATATCGACGATCTTCTCGGCGCTCGCTTTCGGCAGCTTGCCCCAGGCCGCGCATTCGCGGAACTTGTCCGCGAGTTCCTGGTCGCTCATCGGGTTTGCAGGGCTGCCCTTGCCGAAATCGGCGCGTCCACTCACGGTCCGGCCATCGGTGAGCTCGATGTCGATGAGGGTCGTCATCTTTTCATAGCCTGCCGCTTCGGCGACCGGATGCACGCCGAAGTCGATCTTCTCGATCATGGCTTGCACGTTGCGGCGGTTGACCGTTTCGTCCGTAAATTCGGCGAGCCCCGCTTTGCGCTCCAGGAGCAGGATCGCCATGCAAAATTCCATGCTGAACTTCGCCTGCAACTCGTTCTTCGGCCGGCGGTGGATCAGCGCATTGGGCATGTGCCGGTTGGTGCCCACTTTGACCCTGGCCACCTGTGCCGGCCGTATGTCGTACTGCCTGATGAGGTCCAGCATCAGACCCATGCCCGGATGCGTCAACGATCCGCTCGGATGCGGTTTGATCGAGACGCCGGGAAAGGCGAACGACCAGGGACTGCCGAGCTTGCCTTCGATCGCAGCCGGATCGTAGCCGCCACCCGCCGCCTTGAAGAATCCACGCCCCGCTTCCAGCACGATCGGGGTCGCGGTCCACCCGAGCCGCGCGAAATCCACGGCCACGATCCCGCTCTCGCAGGAGCGCCCGGGGTGGAACGGTTTCGTCATGGTGCCGAAGTTCTCGCGCAGGCCCGCCGCCTGGCTCGCCGCGATGCCGAGCGCGCGGCGAGTCTGCTCGTTGTTGAGACGCAGCAGCCGCGCGGCGCCCGCTGCAGCAGCGATCGTGCCGATGGTCGCGGTCGAATGAAATCCGTGATCGTAGTGCCGCGGATTGATCGCTTCGGAAATCTTCGTTTCGACCTCGACGGCGACCTGGTAAGCAGTCAGCATGTCCAGGCCGGAGCGGTTGTCGCGCTCGGCGAGCGCCAGGACGGGCGGCAACGCGGGAGCGGTGGGATGCGTGAGCAGGCCGTAGACGCGATCCTTGGCGACGGCCAGCTGCGTGTCGTCGTAATCGTCGGCGTGGATTGCAATGCCGTTGGCAAAGGCCGCAAAGCGGGGCGGGACCTTGAGCGGCGTTCCGATGACCGTGCAGCCGCGGTCAGTCGCGCAGCCGAGAGTGCGCAGATACTGGCGGACGATGTGACCCGATTCGGCCGCGTTGCCGGCGAGCGCCAATCCAAGTCCATCCAGGATCGAGCGTTTGCCCAGCCGCGTTACATCGCCTGGGATATCTCTGGGGCGGGTTTCCGTGATGAAGCGCGCGACGTAAGCAGTGAGGGAATTGTCTGTCGCGGAAGCCATAACATTCGCTCGTGCGGAAAAGGGGCCTTTGATACCACATCTCGCGCCGCGTGGCCAGACCGGCCCGCGATGATTGACCAGGAAAAAATCGCAGCGAGTACCCTCGTTGATCCCTGTGCTCGCCGCCAGCGCCGGCCGCCGGGGCTGATACAATTGGCGGCCCGGCACCGCCGGGTCAAACCGGCGCGCTGCCGAGCGCCGGACATCCGAGAGGAGTGATATGGGTTCGACCATCGCCGAGAAGATCCTCGGCCATCACGCCGGCGGCAAGACGGTAAAGGCGGGCGACATCGTCGTCGCGGACGTCGATTTCGCGATGCTGCACGACGCGCGTGCGGGCAATGCCTTGAAAATGGTTGAGAAACTGGGCGCCGGCCAGCTGCCGTTTGCCTCGCGTACCGCATTTGTGCTCGACCACTATTCCCCGCCACCCCATCTCGAGGCGGCCAATACTCACCGCGCGATGCGCGCGTTTTCCGATGCGCACGGGGCAGTCCTCTACGACGTGGGCGACGGCATCTGTCACCAGGTCCTGCCCGAGGGCGGGCACTTCACCTGTGGCGACGTTGTCGTGGGCACGGACACGCACTCGACGACCTACGGCGCGTTCAACGCTTTCGGGTGCGGCGTCGAGGGAACCGATCTCTCGGCCGTCATGATGACGGGCAAGCTCTGGTTCCGGGTCCCCGAGACGATCCGCGTCGAGTTGAGCGGTCGGCTGCAGCCGGGGGTGTGGGCGAAGGACGTGACGCTCACGATGCTGGGGCGGCTGGGTGCCGAGGGCGCGAATTACCGTGCGCTCGAATATCGGGGCGCGGCGGTGGCGGCAATGGACATCGACGACCGCATGACGCTCTCGAATCACGCAGCGGAGCTGGGCGCCAAGGCGGCGTTGCTGGAGGCGGACGAAAAAACGCTCGCCTGGCTCAAGCAACACGGCGCGCGCACCCCGCGGCCGGTCAGCGCCGATTCGGACGCACGATACTGCGAGCGCATCGATATTGACGCGTCGCAGCTTGTGCCACAGGTGGCGCGCCGGCACCAGATCGACGACGTGGTCAGCGTCACGGAACTCGACAAGCAAGAAATACAGTTTGCGCTCATCGGGACCTGCACCAACGGCCGGCTGGACGACATGCGCCAGGCTGCGGCGATACTCAAGGGCAAGCGCGTTGCCAAGGGGGTGCGAATGATCGTGACGCCGGCCTCGCGACAGGTGTGGCTCGCAGCCGCGCGCGAAGGGATCGTCGAGGCGCTCACGGCGGCCGGGGCGTCCGTGGAAGCCGCGGGTTGCGGAACGTGCGTCAATATTACGGGCCACCTGATCACGGGTGATAACGATGTCGTGATCACGAGTGCAAACCGCAACTTCAGGGGGCGCCTCGGCAACCCGAAATCGGACATCTGGGTGAGCTCAGCGGCGACGGTGGCGGCATCCGCCCTGACCGGCTACATCACCGACCCGCGCGAAGTCGCGGGTGGAACATGGCGTCCGGAGAGAGCTGCCGCGTAGAAGATCAATCAGCCACGGAATCACACGGAAATACACGGACGAAGGTTTAAACCGCGAAGTGCATTGCGATCGGGTATTTTTCGTGTGCTTCCGTGTGATTCCGTGGCTGAAGGTATGGGGGGGTTGACATGAGTACTAACATCCGCGGCCGGGCCCACGTGCTTGGCGATGAGGTCAATACGGATATTCATTGCTCGGGCAAGTACCTCCCAGGGAAGGACAGCGCCTACATTGCGCAGCATGCGTTCGAGCAACTCGTGCCCGAGTTTCCCGCCCGCTTCAAGGCTGGGGACATCATCGTCGCGGGCAAGAGCTTCGGGATCAATTCCTCGCGCGAGCAGGCGGTGCACATCATGCGCGCGATGGGCGTGGCGGCGATCGTCGCGAGCTCGTTCGGGCGGCAATTCTTCCGGAATTGCATCAACAACGGCCTCCCGGCGGTCGAATGCGACATCTCGGGCATTGCCCAGGGCGACGAGATCGAGATTGGTGTCGGCGCCGGGCGCGTCGCGGTGCCGGGACGCAAGATCGCCCGCACCGTGGCGGCGCTGCCGGCGGAAGTGCAGGCGATCCTTACCGCTGGCGGGCTGATCGCGTTTCTGAAGCAGCATCCCGACTGGAAGCTGGTGCCCGTGACCAGTGACCGGTGACTGGACGGCGAAGGGTAATGCGAGGCAAGCTAAAGCCACACCGCGGAGAAACAGAAAAGCATTGACACAAAGGACACGACGGACACGAAGGAATACGTGACTATGAAGATAGAACGGGTTGAGGTTTTCGGAGTGGCAGTGCCGCTGATCGGCGAATACAAGAACGCGTATCTCTCTAAGACGGTGCAGAAGAGTGCGGTCGTGCGCGTTACGGCCACCGGGAGCGTCGTCGGGCTGGGCAACATCGATCCCACGCCCGGCTATTCGAAGGAGCAGGTCACTGACCATCTCGAGATCCTGCGCTCGACGTTCGCGCCGATATTGGTCGGAATGGATCCCACCAACATTCACGCGATCCTCGCGAAGATCGAGCCGGCGGTGAAGGGCTATCTCGACTCCAAGGCGGCGGTCGAGATGGCGTGCGTCGATCTTGCCGCGCGGGCGGCGGGCGTGTCCGTGCACACCTATCTCGGCGGCGCGGTCAAGGAACGCTTGCTGTTCAATGCCTGGATCGGCATTCTGTCGCCGGAGGAGGCGGCCAAGGAAACACTTGGGTGGAAGCAGAAGGGCTTTCGCTCAGCCAAGATCAAGGTCGGGGGCGGCATCGAGGCCGACCGTGATCGGGTCAAGGCCGTGCGCGAAGCCGTTGGCCCGGATTTCGAGCTGCGAATCGATGCCAACGCGGGCTACGATGCCGACACGTCGATCAAGCTGGCGAAAATGGTCGCTCCCTTTCGCCTGCAGCACTTCGAGCAGCCTGTGCCCGATCACGATCTCGCGGGCATGGCGCGCGTGCGCAAGGAGGCGAACGCGGTTGGGGTGCCGATCATGGCAGACGAGTCGGTGCTCGACCACGCCAGCCTGATCCGCATTATCAGGATGGACGCGGCCGACATCGTCAAGGTGAAGATCATGAAACAGGGCGGGTTTCTCAATACGCGGCGCATGATCGCAACCGCGGAGGCCGCGGGCATCCGGTGCGTCGTTGGTCACGGCTTCGGGCTGGGGGTCAACACGATGGCCGAGATCATGCTGGCGGCGACGTCCACCAACGTGGTGGACGGGCTGGAGTGTGTTGGGCCGCTCAAGACGGCGGACGACATCGTCACCCGCAAGCTCGATCTTTCTGCCGGAAGCATCGCGCTGCCCAGCGGTCCCGGACTGGGCGTTACGCTGGACGATGCCAGGCTAGAGAGGTACCGCCTCGGAGAGAAGGCGATGGTATGAAGGCGGAACCGCGACCGAGGACCCAAAAGTCATTGGCCACAGAGAGCACAGAGAACACAGAGAAAACATGGGTCGAAAGCGCAAACGAATTTTGGCGATGCTTCTCCTCTGTGAACTCTGTGTTCTCTGTGGCTGACCTGCAGTTCTCGACATGAGTTACAGTAATCCGCGGAAAAGGCTGCGTGATCTGCTTGCGTCGAAGCGCCTGATCGTCGCGCCGGGGATCTACGACGCATACGGCGCGTGCCTGGTGGAGCAGGCGGGTTTCGAGGCTGTGTACATGACCGGCAACGGCGTGTCGGCGAGCTTGCTCGGTCGTCCCGATGTCGGGCTGGTGGACCTCACCATGATCACAGCACACGCCCACCGCGTTGCATCGGCGGTGGAGATTCCCCTTATCTGCGACGCGGATACCGGTTACGGCAATGCCGTCAACGTGCGCCGCACGGTCCAGGAGTTCGAGGCGGCGGGGTTGGCGGCGATCCATCTGGAAGACCAGGCCTCGCCGAAGCGGTGTGGCCACTTGCCCGGCTCGCGCCCGGTGGTGCCGCTGGAGGAAGCGGTCGGCAAGATCGAGGCGGCTGTTGCGGCGCGGCGCGATCCGGATTTCGTGATTATCGCGCGCACCGATGCCGCCACCGGTGAGGGGCTCGAGGAGGCGATCCGGCGCGGTAAGGCGTTCCACGCGGCGGGCGCCGACGTGATCTTCGTCGAGCTCAAGGGCAGCGACAACGTGCTCGAGGAGCTCAGGCGCGTGGCGCAAGCGATCGAGGCGCCATGCCTGGTCAACGTCGAGGAAGCGGGCAAGGTGGGAGGGGTCACGGCGCGCGAGCTCGAAGACATGGGTTTCCGCATCGCGATCTACCCGGGGCTTGGCCGCTACGCGGCCGGCTTCGCCATCCGCGAGGCGCTGGGAACGCTCAAGCGTGACGGCTCGACGCGCGCAGCGCTTGGCGGCATGCTGACTTTCAAGGAGTACAACGACGTGCTCAAGCTCTCGGAGATCGAGAAGTGGGAGCGCCGCTATTTGCGATAAGGCGTAAATGCTCAGTGATGAATAATGGTGATGATTAATGGTGATGAAAAGTGGTGATGAAAGAGCACCCGTCTGGCTCATCACCAGTACTCATCACCAGTTTCCATCACCAATTCTTATGACCAGGTCCCATCACCCGTCACCCATGACTCATCACGCTTCATCCACCATTCACCATTCACGGGGTTCAAGATGGAAGTGACACGCACCCTCGGCAAATTCGTCGTCGAGCACCGCTATGCGGATATTCCGGAGAAGGTGCGGCACGAGGCGGCACGGTCTTTTCTGAACTGGGTCGGCTGCGCGGTCGGGGCGAGCCGCCACGAAACCGTGGAAAGCGCTCTCGCGGCGCTGTCGGAATTCTCGGGTCCGCGCGAGGCCACGGTGCTTGGCCGTCGCGACAAGCTCGATATCATGCTGGCGGCGTTGATGAACGGCATCACCTCGCACACTTTCGATTTCGACGACACGCATCTCAAGACCGTTATCCATCCCAGCGGCCCCGTGGCGTCGGCGATACTGGCGCTCGCCGAGCGCACGCCCGTGCGCGGGGACGAGTTCCTCCACGCATTCATCCTCGGGGTGGAGGTCGAATGCCGCATCGGCAACTCCGTCTACCCGCCGCACTACGATGTGGGCTGGCACATCACTGGCACGGCCGGCGTGTTTGGGGCTGCCGCTGCTGCCGGGCGGCTGCTGGGCCTCACCGAGCAGCAGATGGTGTGGGCGCTCGGCATCGCCGCGACGCAGTCATCGGGCCTGCGCGAGATGTTCGGCACAATGTGCAAGCCGTTCCATCCCGGAAACGCGGCCAGGAACGGCTTGCTTGCCGCCCTGCTCGCGCACCGGGATTTCACAAGTTCCGTACAGGGCATCGAGGCCAAGCGCGGCTTCGCGAATGTGCTCTCCACCCGGTTCAGGCCCGAGGAAATCACGGAGCACCTCGGCGAGACCTGGGAGATTGCGCTCAACACGTACAAGCCGTTTGCTTGCGGTATCGTCGAGCATCCTGCGATCGACGGCTGCATTCAGCTGCGGCAGAACTACAACCTGAAGGCGGAGGACATCGAGCGCATCGACTTGCGGGTCCATCCGCTCGTGCTCGAGCTCACAGGCAAGAAGGCCCCGCAGGTCGGGCTCGAAGGCAAGTTCAGCGTGTATCACTCGTGCGCCGTTGCCATCATTCACGGCGCGGCAAGGGAGGCACAGTACAGCGATGAAGCGGTCCTGGATCCGCGCGCGGTTGCGTTGCGCGAGCGGGTGAGCGCGACCGTGGAGCCTGGCCTGCACGAAGACCAGGTTCGGGTAGCGATCAAGCTCAAGAACGGCCAGACACTCGAAAAATACGTCGAGCACGCGGTCGGGAGTCTCGACCGGCCGATGAGCGACGGTGACCTCGAAGCAAAGTTTAACGGGCTTGCCGACGGCGTTCTGGCGCAGCTGGAGACGGAGAACCTGATTCGTTTGTGCTGGGATATTGCGAAGCTCAAGGATGCGGGTGAGGTGGCGCGCGCCTCAGTGCCGGCTGCGCCGGCAGACACGCGTAAGGCATCTTGACCCGGCCGTGACCCGGCAGCGCTTATGCGGAGGCGGACGTAAGGTCCGGTTTGCGCCGCAGGGGGCAGACAGGGCACAATACCGCCCGACGGCAGGGATTTGCGCTACGGGGTGTGCCCGGCGGTACGGTCGCACACCAATGAAGTGAGAGTCCTTCCCTCGTGCCGATTGTCCCTGCGACAAGCCGGCGGAAGATATTTCCGATCAATTTACTGGAGAAACTCAATGCAGTCCACAGTGTTACGTGGCGTGCTGGCCAGCGTGTTGTTGCTGGGCACAGGCGCTCTTTTTGCCGCCCAGGGCGATTACCCCTCGCGGCCGTTGCGCATGATCGTGCCGTTTCAGCCAGGCGGTGCTTCGGACTTCGCCGGGCGCATCATCCAGCCCAGGCTGGCTCAGGAGCTGGGCCAGAACATCGTGGTGGAAAACCGCGTCGGGGCTTCCGGATACGTCGGGGTTGAAACGGCGGCAAGGGCTACTGCCGACGGCTACACATTCATTCTCGGCAACATCGGAACGATGGCGATCAATGCTTCCGTATTCCCGAAGTTCAAGGTGAAGCCATTGCAGGCATTCATCGGCGTCTCGCAAGTCGTGGACGTGCCGGGAATGCTGGTCGTGCATCCCTCGATTCCGGTGAAATCGGTGAAGGAGTTCATCGCCTATGCCAAGGCCCGGCCCGGAAAGCTCAACTTCTCGGCCTCCGGTGCCGGCAGCAACTCGAGGCTCGCAATGGAATATTTCAAGCAGCAGGCGGGGCTTGATATCGTGATGGTCGCGTACAAGGGCGGCGCCGGCGGCGCCTCGCTGGGAGTGGTTCAGGGCGAGGTGCAAATGACGATGCTGACCTCGTCATCGCTTCTGCCGTTTGTGCGAACTGGCAGGCTGAGACTGCTCGCGGTCATCGCGCCCGAGCGCCTCAGCGCGGCGCCCGATACGCCAACGATGAAGGAGTCCGGATTTCCGGGTCTGGTGGTTGGCTCGTGGCAAGGCGTGTTCGTACCCAAGGGCACGTCGCAATCGGTGGTCAACCGATTGTTCCCGGCCGTGGTAAACACAATGAAGGATCCGGAAGTCGTGCGCCGGCTGGGAACGGCCAGTGCTGCCTCGATCACCAGCAAATCGCCCGCGGATTTCCGCAGATTCTGGGAAAGCGAGAACAAACGCTGGGCGAAAGTCGTGCACGACATTGGTGCCGTCGCGCACTAGGAGACGCTCGCCAATTCGGGGCGGGTACTGATTGCGCAGACACCCACGACGCTGGTCGGGCGCGAGCGCCCCGCAGCGAGAATCATGCACGGGCCGTGCCGCAGGTTGCGGCACGGCCCGTTCTTCTTCCAAATCGCGATTGCCGCGCCGCGTGTCCCTGGCGGCTGGTGACCCTTAAGCTGCGCGTTGCTCGGTGTTGCGCAGCCCGGCTTTCGCTTTGGCGATGAGACCCGTCGCCTCGAGATCGGCCAACATCTCTTTTTTCGCCTGGTCGGTCATCTCGGCGCAGGGCGCGCGCACCGGGCCGCCGACCATGCCGATGCATTCCATCCAGAATTTCTGCTCGGCAATCGCCATGCGGCCGCTGCCGCCATAGCCCGGAATCCATTTCGCGAGCACCGACCGCAGCGGGTTCAAGCTGCGGCAGATCTCCGTTGCCTTGTTCATGTCTCCGTTGAACGCGGCGCGGGCGTAGTCGTTGACCGGTGTATAGCCTGGCACCTGGAAGAGATGAGGGCAGTAATTCAACAGCCAGCGGTCGCCGCACACGCTGATGTTGTAGAGAAACGGAGCTTCATCGGCCACGCTCACTTCCACGTCCTTGCCGATGGCATCGCGCAGCGCAGTGGTCGGCTGCGGCTTGCTCACGCCTTGCTTGAAGCCGCAAATGTTCGGCAGCGTGGCCAGACGCTTGGCGAGTTTCGTTGAGATGGGGTAGGTCTGCTCCGTGTTGAACAGCACGATGCCGATATCCACCCGCTCGCACACCAAACGGAAATAGTCGAAGACCGCGTCGTCACTGCGCGCCGCGATGTAGGGCGTGAGAATGATGACAAAATCGATTCCGGCCGACTGCGCGTGCTGCGCGAGTTTCACCGCCTCGTAGGGGTTCTGATGGTGGCAACCGGCGATGAGCGGTATCCGGCCCTTCGCGGTTTCGACGTTGATTTCGACGACCCGCATGCGCTCTTCGTTCGTCATCGCCCAGAACTCGCCGACATTGCCGATGCAGTAATGGCCGTCGAGCTTGAGTTTCGAGATGCAGTGCTCCAGGTTTGCGGCGTTGCCGGCTTCGTCGAGCCGGTCGTCGGCGGTAAACGTGGTCGGCAGCGCGGTCCATACGCCCTTCAGGACCGTTTTCGCGTATTCCTTCGCTTCGTGCTTGCGGTATTTCATATATGCCCTCCATTCGGGCCGATGAGGTTGGGCTGGCGCCAAAAACGACACGGGGAGCTTAGCAGATCGACCCCCGCGCCGCCAAACGATTACCGTCGCGATGGCGTCTGCCGGAGCCTACTTTTCCATGAACTGGGCTCGATGGGACGCGCTGCGTGACGCGTGACATGGATGGAGCATCGGGATTATTCTTGCGCGTAATAGTTGCGTGTTTGAGCGTAGCCTGGGCGTGTCTCGCCTATGACAAGTCCAGTGCGAATGGTGCCGCTCGTTGGTAACGGGTCGAACCGCAGACGTCCATGTTATGAACTTCACGAAAACCGGGGTAGCGGCAGGCTTCAAGTTTTTCTTTGGAGGAGGGAAGACGGTTCCGAGCATTCCTCACGCAAAGGCGGCTGAGGTTGTTTTTCGATTCTTGGGACACGCTCGGGAAATTGAGAGAGCGCTGGGAAAGGGGCAGGGGATATGACTATCGCACGCCAGCTGGCGCAACGGATCACGGCGATGTCCTACGAGGACCTTCCGCCGGAGGTCATTTACTGGTGCCGGATTGCGGTTCTCGACACGGTGGGCGTCATGCTGGCCGGTTCTGTCGAGGAGGCGCCGCACATGGTCGAAGACGTGCTCGGATTGCAGTCCGGCGACGGCCCTTGCCTTCTCTTCGGCAGTGACCGGCGTGTGCGCCCCCTCGATGCCGCACTCGTCAACGGCACGGCGGCGCACGCGCTGGACTTCGACAACACGGCCAAGAATCTGGGCGGGCACGTGTCGGCGGTGATGGTCCCCGCGCTGATCGCTGCGGGCGAGGCGTTCGGGGCGGGCGGGCGCAACGTGCTGCTGGCGCACGCCGCCGGCTACGAAGTGGGCGCGCGCATCGGGCGCTGCGTCAATCCCTACCATACCGAGAACGGCTGGCATCCGACCTCGACACTGGGCGTGTTTGCCGTGGCATCAGCCTGCGCGCGGTTGCTCGAATTAACCACGGACGAAACGGAAACCGCGCTCGTGCTCGCCGCATCGCTTGCGGCGGGAATCAAGGCCAACTTCGGCACCATGACCAAGCCCCTGCATGCCGGCCAATGCGCCCGCGGCGGACTGCTCGCGGTGCTGCTCGCGCGCAAGGGCTATACGGCCAACGTCGATGCATTCGAGCACAAGCAGGGCTTCTTCAAGGTATTCAATGGCGAGGGGAATTACGACGCAGCGCGCGCCCTCGAGGGGTGGGACGAGTGGGAAATTGCATCCCCGGGCGCAAGCTACAAGCTGTACCCGTGCTGCTACAGCACGCATGCCGCGGTGGAAGCGGCGCTCAACCTGGTGCGGCGGTACGGCCCGTTCGACATGCGCACGATGGCGCGCGTCGATTCGTGGACGGCGGCGCGCGGGCTTGCCCATACCGACCGGGCCGATCCCGACAGCACGCTCGCGGCCAAGTTCAGCGTGCAATATTGCGTGGCTCGCGCGCTGATGCACGGCAAGGTCGTGCTCGAGCATTTCGAAGGCGACGCCTGGTGTGACCCGGCGGTGCGGGATTTACTGCCGCGCGTCCATGCGGCGCCGTATGCCGGCAAGCCGTTTGCGGACGATGATCCATTCGACGCGGAAGTGAAGGTGACGTTGTCGGACGGGAGAACGTTCTCGGAGAAGGTGGACCGGCCGCTCGGCAGGACTTCGGATAACCCCATTTCGCCCGAGCACCTGAAGGCCAAATTCGAGAACTGCGCGTCCCGCGTCCTGACGCCGCAAGCCGCGGCCGCGGTGTGCCGCAGGATCGATTCATTCGAGGAATCGGGCTCGATGCTGGAGGTCACCAGGCTGCTCGAGCCGGCCGCCGTCGCTGCGAAGCCCGTCGAGCAAGCGGCGAAAAGGGGTGTCGCCTGAGGTTTCTGTCGACCCGGGAGCGGTCAATCCCGGGCGGCATCAGCAATCGAGATAAGAGGGGTTCCAGAATCACCGCAGCGGCGCCTGATGCGGGGAATCGCAGGGAGCATGTCGCTGCAGTCGTCAGAAACTCAATCGAACGAGGATGAAAGCCGTGCAACAGTTTGACGTGTTGGTCGTCGGAAAGGGAAACGCAGCGCTGTGCGCGGCGTTATCGGCGCGAGACGCCGGCGTGACGGTGGCCATGCTGGAGTCCGCAACGGAGGAAGAATCCGGAGGCAACAGCCGTTTCGCCGGCGGAGTCATGCGCTTCGCCTACAGCTCGGTGGAGGATCTCAAGAAGATCACCGACATCCCGGAAGAGGAGGCGAAGAACACCGACTGGGATAGCAACACCGTCGAGGAGTTTTATGACGATTTGTACCGCGTCACCAGCTACCGCACCGATCCCGACTTGAGCGAGGCCCTGATCACGAAAAGCCTGGAGGGCATGGTCTGGCTGCGGAGCCAGGGCGCGAGCTTCGTGCCGAATTACGGGACACAGTCGGCCATCGTCAATGGCAGGCGCGTGTTCTTCGGCCGATTCCCGCTCACCGTGAACGGCGGTGGCGCCGGACTGGTGGAGGATCTGACGAAGACCGCCGTCAAGAAAGGCGTCGAGATCTTCTACGAAACGCGCGCGGTGTCCCTAATCTACGACGGCGAGCGGGTGCTGGGGGTGCGAGCCAAGCGCCAGGGCAAGCTGGTCGAGTTCGGGGCGCGTGCGGTTGTGCTCGCCTGCGGCGGTTTTGAGTCGAACCCCGAGTGGCGCACGCGCTACCTGGGACCTGGATGGGAGCTCGCCAAGGTCCGCGGCACGCGCCACAACCTGGGCGAGGGCCTGAAGATGGCGCTTGAGATTGGCGCCTGCCCCTACGGCAACTGGTCCGGCCGCCATGCGGTGTCGTGGGAGCGCCACGCACCGGAGTTCGGCGTGGTAGAGCGGTCGCACGATCCCTATCGGCACAGTTACCCGCTGTCCGTCATGATCAACGCGGAAGGCAAACGGTTCGTGGACGAAGGAGCGGATTTCTACAATTACACCTACGCGAGGTACGGCGCGGAAGTGCTGAAGCAGACAGGACAATATGCTTACCAGGTGTTCGACGCCAAAGTGAAGCCGCTCCTCCAGAAGGAATACGGCGGGAGGAATGTGACGCGGTTTGCCGCCAACACGCTCGAAGAGCTTGCCGGGAAACTGGAGGGCGTGGATCCTGAGGCGTTTCTCAAGACGGTGCGAGAGTACAACGCCGCCGTGCGCATCGACGTGCCGTTCAATCATGCGGTCAGGGATGGGCGCGGCACGGTGGGCATCGAGCCGCCCAAGTCGAACTGGGCGAACCCGCTCGATACACCCCCGTTCGAGGCCTACGGCGTGACCTGCGGCATCACCTTCACGTTCGGGGGGCTGCGCATCAACCACGAAACCGGGCAGGTGCTCGATCTGGGCTACGTTCCGATTCCCGGTCTCTACGCGGCCGGCGAGATGGTCGGAGGAATTTTCTACTTCAACTACCCGGCGGGCACGGGCCTCGTCTCGGGCCTGGTGTTTGGCAGGATCGCCGGCAACGGGGCCGCTGCAGCCGTGCGCGCAGCATGAGCACCGCGAGCCCTGCGGCGCGCCGGGAGTATCCCGAGCGGTTCGTCGGCAACATTCAGCTGCCGACGCAGGCGCCGGAGCTGGCGGTGCGGGAGCTCAAGCGCAGCTGATATTGAGCGACAATGCCGCGCGGCTGCTCAAGCTCTAGGATTTCCCAAGAACAGAGGAAGGCCACGTAACCGCAGATTGGTGATGAGGAATAGTGATGAGGAATAGTGATGAGGAATAGTGATGAGGAATAGTGATGAGGAATAGTGATGAGGAATGGTGATGAGTAGCGGTTTGTGTTTGTACGTCACCATTTTTCATCACCATTAGTCATCACCATCTTTCATCACTATCGATGGAGGAGGGCAACAATGCTGACGATCGGGATACTGCTCGGCGACGACATCGGTCTCGAGGTCGTGCCCGAGGCGGTCAAGGTGATGAAGGCCGCAGCGGCGAAGACCGGGTTGGAGGTCAAGTGGCAGGAACTGGCGATCGGCAAGCGCGGTCACGAGCAGCACGGCCATACGCTGCCGCATGCCACCGTGGCGGCTCTGGAAGACGCCGACGGCTGGTTGTGCGGGCCGATCGGCCACAATGCGTATCCCCGTAACGATCCGACATGGATCATGCCGCCGCTGCGCAAGCGCTTCGAGCTGTTCGCGAGCGTGAAGCCGGTCAGGTCGTACTCCAACATCCAGTCCGTGCACAAGGATGTGGATATCGTGTTTCTGCGCGAGGTGACCGAAGGCATGCAGTCTTCCGACACGGTGGTCGCGGGCGCCGGCGAGTTTCGGCCGAACGACGAGATCACGATCGCATCGCGCGTCATCACCCGTCGCGGCTCCAGGCGCGTGGCACTTGCGGCGTTCGAGATTGCGCGCTTGCGTAAGATGAAAAAGGTGACCGCGGTGCACAAAGAGCCGATCTACCGGCTTGCATGTGGGATGTTCGCCGAGGAATGCCGCAGGGCAGCGAAGGAATTTCCGGACGTCGCGTACGACGAGGCGCTGGTCGATGGTTTTTCCATGAAGCTGATGATGAACCCGTGGCAGTACGATGTCGTCGTCACGACCAATCAGTTCGGCGACATTCTGACCGACCAGGGCGCCGGGCTTGTTGGCGGGCTCGGCCTTGCTCCCGGCCTGTGCATCGGCGAGCGGCAGGCGATGGCGCAGGCCACCCACGGTTCCGCACCGGACATCGCGGGCCAGAACATCGCCAATCCCTACGCCCTCATCGTCTCGGGGAAGATGCTGTTCGAGTGGCTCGCCAGGAAGCGCAACGAGCCCAAGGCCAGCGCGGCCGCGCAGCGCATCGATGCAGCGGTCGACAAGGTGATCGCCGAAGCGAAGCACCTCACGGGCGACCTGGGTGGAAGCGCGAGTACCAGCGAGATGGGCGACGCCATCGCCGCCGCCGTCTAGCGACGGCGGAAAAAGTGATGATTAATGGTGATGAAAGATAGTGATGAGTAATGGTGATGAAAACCGATCGCTTTGCGCCGGCAGCGTCCTTTGGCGCCTTTCATCATCAGTATTCATCACCACGTCTCATCACCATCATCCGCACATGACGCGCGTGGTGAAGGAGCCCGAAGACAAAGTGAATTTCGGCGCGGACTGGCACACCGATTCGCACTATCTTCCCGAGCCGCCGAGATTCGTGGCTGACGGGGGAAGCTCTCCGTGCTCGACGCGGGTGACAATCTCGGTCAGTTTCTCGTGAGATGGGGTTGGGACGCCGGCGAGCCGGCCCTTTTCGGCAATGAAGCCATTCATGAGCTCGATCTCGGTGCGTCTGCCCTTGAGCATGTCCTGCGCCATCGACGGGCGCTGAATGCCCGCGCGCGGATTGGATGCGATGTGCGCGATCATAATTTCCTCCACCTCGGCCAGCGCATCGGCGTGGCCCTCCGCGGCGAGCGCAAGCCGCTCCGGCGCCAGCTTGCCCAGATTGACCAGCCGGAAGCCCAGGGCCTGGCCGACCCGCACCGCCTCGCCCCCCAGCTTGATTGAGAAGCGCCGGATCGCCGTATTCCCGTCGCGGTCTCGGCCCGAAAGTCCCGTGGCGGCGGCGACGCCGTTGTGCATGCCATTCATGCACAGTTTGGACCAGCGCTCGCCCCACAGGTTGTCCGTCGCCTTGCTGCTGTCGACGCTCGAGAGCATTTCGACCAACTCCTTGACGCGCGGCGTGATCAATCCGTGGCTTTCACCCACGCGGAACACGGTGTGCTTGTCGCCGCCCCTGGCGGCCGTGCGGCGGATGCGCCCCGGCTCATAAAGCCACACGGAGATCACCGATGCGACGACCCCGAGCGTCCTGCCCCAGCCGACGATTGAAGCAATCTTCTCCTCGTTCAGGCAGTTCTGCAGCGACACCACGTAGCCGTCGGGCGCGAGATAAGGCTTGATGAGCGCTGTCGCCCATTCGGTGTCGTACGACTTGACCGAGACGAATGCGATGTCGACGGGCGCCTGCTTGCACAGCGATTGCACTTCGGTGATGTGCATGGTCTTGGCGCGGGTCACCGTGATTTTCTCTTCGTCGGTGATCCCGTCGAGGTCCAGCCCGCGGGCGCGGATCGCGTCGATGTTCTCGGGCCACATGTCGATCAACGTCACATCCTGCCCCTGATGGGCGAGATGGCCGCCGACATAGCCGCCGAGCGCGCCTGTGCCTACCACTGCAATCCTCTTGCCCATCATCGACTCCTATATGGCTTGAGCGAACCGCGTGCGTCCCGCAGGGCCGCGGGATCCGGAAGCCCGCCTGAAGACGTTTCGTTCTTCGCAGTCTATGCGGAATCTGCCAGTTCTTCTACACTTGGCCACCTGGCGCAACCCGGATTGAATGTTCTATTTGTTAAAGGAATGTCAGTGTTGAAAATCGGAATTGTAGCGGGAGACGACATCGGGCCGGAGGTCGTGCCCGAGGCCGTGAAGGTGATGAAGGCGGCCGCCGCGAAGACCGGCCTGCAGCTGGAATGGCAGGAGCTGCTCACCGGCGTCAAGGCGCACGAGGTGCACGGGCACACCTGTCCACAGAGTACCGTGGACGCTCTGTTCAAGCTCGACGGCTGGGTCTTCGGCCCTCACGGGCACGACGCCTATCCGAAGAACGACCCGACCTGGATCAACCCGCCGCTGCGCAAGAAGTACGAGATGTACGCCAACGTGAAGCCGGTGAAGTCTTACCCCAACATCCCCTCCGTGCACAAGGACGTGGACATCGTGTTCCTGCGCGAAACGACCGAAGGCATGCAGGCCGGCGGCGTCGTGGTCGCGGGGAGCGGAGAGTTTCGCCCCAATGACGATATCTCAATCGGCATGCGCGTGATCACGCGCAAGGGCGCCAACCGGGTGGCGCGTGCTGCTTTCGAGATCGCGAAGACCCGCAGTCGCAAGATCGTGACCTCGGTGCACAAGGCCTCGGTCTACAAGCTCTGTTGCGGCATGTTCGCGGAAGAGTGCCGCAAGGTGGCGCAGGATTTTCCCGACGTCAGGCTGGAGGAGGTGCTGGTCGACGGTTTCGCGATGAAGCTGGTCATGGAACCGCAGCGTTTCGATGTCGTCGTCACGACCAACCAGTTCGGCGACATCCTGACCGACGAGGGTGCAGGGCTCGTCGGCGGCCTTGGGCTCGCCCCGGGATTGGTGATGGGCGAGCGCTATGCGATGGCGCAGGCGACGCATGGCTCGGCGCCCGATATCGCGGGGCAGAACATCGCCAACCCGTACGCGATGATCATGTCGGGAAAGATGCTCTTCGAGTGGCTTGGTCGGAAATATAAGGAGCCGAACGCGGTCTCGGCTGCCGAGCTCATGGACACCGCGATGGAAAAGGTGATTGCGGAAGCGAAGCACCTGACCGGAGATCTCGGCGGCAAGGCGAGCACAACGGAGATGGGTGACGCCGTAGCCGCGGCGGTGTAACCAGAGCACGCATTCAATTTAGCCGCAGATAAACAAAGCGTTTTGACGAATACGAAAATCCATATTAGCCGCCGATGAACGCCGATACACGCCGATAACGGCTTAATCAAAGAGCATATACAGTTTGGAGGAACCCGTTTTACAGAAAATTATCGAAAAACTTTGTGGGTCTTGTTGGTCTAGGTTTTTAACGCGTGTTGATTCGTTATTTCGGTCGGCGTTTATCGGCGTTCATCGGCGGCGATAACTGCAGTAACCAGCGACCGGTGACCAGTGAGGCGCGCGGTCACCGGCTCTTGCGAGCGTTTCTCGCCCTTGCTTTGATAACGAATCCCTAACACCTTCTTTATTACCGCCATGAAGCTTTATCTCACCGATATCTCCGGCAACTCGTACAAGGTGCGGGTCCTGGCTTCCATTCTCGGGATTCCGTACGAGAAAGTGTATGTGGACTGGCCAAGCCGCGAGCACAAGTCTCCCGCGTTTCTCAAGCTCAATCCGCGCGGCCAGGTGCCCGTGATGGAAGTCGAAGGCAAGGTGCTCTGGGACTCGACGGCGCATCTCGTCTATTTGGCGCGCAAATTCGGCGGGGAGCAATGGCTGCCGATTGAACCGCTGGAGATGGCAGAGGTGATGAACTGGATGGCGTTTGCGCAAAACGAAATTTACTTCGGGCTGCAGTGGGCGCGGGGCGTCATCGTGTACGGCATACCGGGAGATCTTGAGGTATACCAAGGTTACGGCCGCAAGGCGCTGGAAATCCTGGAGGGCCACTTTGACAAGCATGAGTGGCTCGCGCTCGGCCGCGCTACGATCGCCGATATCGCATGCTACCCGTATGTCAAGCGTGCGCCCGAGGGCCGGATCCCGCTGGAGCCTTATCCTGAGGTCAACGCCTGGCTGCGGCGCTGCGAGGCGCTTCCCGGCTGGCTCAAGCTCGACTGAGCGTTTTCACGAACGCCGGGGCCTGCTCGCGAAAGAACTCCGAAACTCCGAGCTCCATTAGCCACGGAATCACACGGAATCACACGGAAAAGAAAACCGTGTCATGCCGTGCGCCTGATCGCAGGCGTTATTGTGTTTCCGTGTGTTTCCGTGGCTAAAAAGGTTTTTGAAACGGCTTCTAGCCAAATTCGCGCATGAGCCAGTGCGCTGCGGCGCACAAAGCGCCGTCTCCGTGTGGAACACCGATGAGCTGAACACCTTGGGGAAGGCCGTTCACCTCCAATAGTGGCAGGCTGAAAGCGGGCACGCCCAGCCACGAGCCGTAGACCAGGAACGTCCGGCTCCCGGTGTATTCCAGCCCCTGGATTGCCGGCCCGGAGGAGGCGAGCGTGATGTAGCCGTCGGCTCCAGCAGCTGTTTCCCGCACGAGTTCCATGACGCGCTGGCGGTTTGCGAGCAGGGCCTCATAATCCGCCGGCGAGAGCTTTCCCGCGCGCTCGATCAATCCATGGATGCGTGTGCCGATGATCTTGCCGTAGCGGGCGATGTAGTCCTCATACGGCCATTTCATCTCATACGCGACGATGTCCAGCGCGCCATCCACGCCTTCGTCGAGCTGCCGCTCGATCCTCGCGACCTGCGGGTCATTGTCGCGGCTCCGGATCTCTACGCCCGCTGCCTCCAGCGCCGAGACGGCCGCCTCGAACGCGTCCTCGGTGTTGCTGTCGATCTCGGTCCAGCCGCGGGTATAGAGGCGGATCAGGCGCCGGGGTCGGCGCGGCGCGGGTGGCTCGGCGCCTGCGCCGGAAAGGAAGCGATTGCCCGGACTGCCGATGCCGAGCGATACCTGGGACGCCACGCGCCAGGCGTCTTCCAGGGTGCCAGCGATGACGCCGAGGTGATCGCAGGTGGCCGACAGCGGGTGGATCCCCCCGGTGTGCAGCGTGCCGATGGTCGGCTTGAAGCCCACGGCGCCGCAGTAGGCAGCCGGGCGAAGCGTGGACGCCTGGGTCTGGGTGCCGAGTCCCGCAGGAACCATGCCGGCGCCAACCGCGGCTGCGGAGCCGCTTGACGAGCCGCCAGGCGTGCGTGTGGGATCAAACGGATTCGTCGTCAGACCCGAATAGCCAATGGC
>Ga0224512_10000398_pt1 | contig 46338 bp, 44 predicted proteins | sample SF_May12_sed_USG_4_FD_169103 | JGI IMG/M metagenome (GOLD analysis project Ga0224512, IMG submission 169103) | Sediment microbial communities from San Francisco Bay, California, United States - SF_May12_sed_USGS_13 | ecosystem: Environmental > Aquatic > Marine > Sediment | place: USA... | reverse complement strand
GGCGCTCATGTCCACCGTGAGGACGGAACGGCTGCTCCCGATCATGCTGTACGCCCTCACCTCCCCCACGGGGTTTGGTTTCAGCAGGGCGATCCTCTTCCTTCTCTCCGAAGACGGCCGCACGCTCCTGGCCCGGATGGGGATGGGACCGAGGAACGTGAATGAGGCCCGCCGGACCGTGCGGTCCCAACGCATTCCGCCGGAAGAGGGCGCGACGGAGGCGGGGGCGAAACGGATCGGGAAGATGCTCTGGAGCGAGATCGAGGACCTCTCGATTGCTATGGACAACCCCGGATGCCTCGTGGGGAAGGCGGTTCGGGAGAAGCGCGCGGTCCGGGCGGACTCCGGTTGCGGGGCGTCCCCTTCGAACTCGCCGGCGGGGCTTTGCGGCAACCACCCGCCCTCCTTTGCGACGGTCCCCCTTGTCGTCCAGGGCAAGGCGTGGGGGTGCATCTATGTGGACAACAAGTTCCGGGAGCGGGAGATCACGGAGGAAGACATCCAGATCCTGACGATGTTCGCCTCCGAGGCATGCCTCGCCATGGAGAACGCCTCCCTTTATGAGAGCCTCGAGGACGCACTGGGGAAGGTCCGGAAGACCCAGGATCTCCTGGTGCAGAGCGAGAAGCTTGCGGCACTGGGAGAGATGGCCGCACGGATCGCCCACGAAATCAAGAACCCCCTCACCGTGATCGGGGGATTCGCTGCCCGCCTGGCACGCGAGGTGGACACCGGCGACCGGAACCATCCCCAAACGGCGAGGTACGCCGAGATCATCCTCAAGGAGGTGAAACGGCTGGAGCGGACTGTCCAGCAGGCTCTCTCCTTCTCGCGGGAGGAGGCGTCCGACTTCCAGCAAATCAACATCAATACCGAAATCCGGGACGTCCTGAGGATGTTTCGGGACGAGCTCGAGGAGAGAGGAATCACGAGAGAAGTGAACCTCTCGAAGGATATCCCCGAGATCGCCGTCGACCCGGACCAGATCCGGCAGGTGCTCTGGAATCTTGTCTCCAACGCCGTCCAGGCGATGGGAAAGGGGGGGAAGCTTACGCTCGTCACCCGGCCGGCCAGGGAAAAAGAGGGGGACGGAGTGGTCTTCCTTATCCGCGACACCGGCGGCGGGATCCCTCACGACGTGGTGCACAACATCTTCAACCCCTTCTTCACCACCAAGCCGGAGGGCACGGGTCTCGGGCTTCCCATCGTCCACGCCATCGTCGAGAAGCACGGGGGAACGATCCAGCTGGACAACCGGGAGGGGGAGGGCGTGACGTTTTCGATCTTCCTTCCGCGCGTGCCGAAGGAGAAGGGGGCGGGGATACGGGTCCTGGAGCGGATGCGGAAAGGCGACAGAAATGGAACCCTCGTTACGGACCATTCAGGATAAGGTGTCGGCAGGGGGGAGGCTGTCCGAGGAGGATGCCCTTGCCCTGTTCCTCAGTCGAGACGTCCATGCAGTGGGGGAAATGGCGGACCTCGCCAACCGGCGCGTGAACGGCGACCGGGTGTACTTCATCGTCAACCGGCACATCAACCCCACCAACATCTGCGTCAACCGGTGCAAGTTCTGCGCATTCAGCAAGGGCAGGGAGGAACCCCTCGCCTACACCATGACGATGGACGAGATCCTGTCCCGGGCGGAGGAGGCGCGCTTCCAGAACGCCACGGAGCTGCACATCGTCGGCGGGCTCCACCCGGACCTTCCGTTCGATTTCTACCTCCGGATGCTCCGGGCCCTTCGGGAGCGGTTCCCGGAGATGCACATCCAGGCGTTCACCGCCGTGGAGATCGACTACTTCTCCCGAATTACGGGCCTTCCCCTGGAAGAGGTCATCCGCCAGCTGAAGGATGCCGGCCTGGGGAGCCTGCCGGGAGGGGGAGCGGAGATCTTCGACCCGGAGATCCGGAACCGGATCTGTCCGGAGAAGATCACGGGGGACAGGTGGCTCGAAATCATGGAGGCGGTCCACAACGCCGGGCTGCGCAGCAACGCGACGATGCTCTACGGGCACGTGGAGACGCTTGCCTCCCGCGTCGACCATATGCGTCGGCTCCGGGATCTGCAGGACCGCACCGGCGGGTTCCAGTCCTTTATCCCCCTGGCATTCCATCCGAAGAACACGGAGATTGCGAAAGGATACACATCGGGACTTACGGATCTCCTCACTCTTGCCGTGGGACGGATCTACCTCGACAACTTCCGGCACGTGAAGTCGTTCTGGATCATGGTGGGCCCCAAGGTCGCCCAGGTCTCCCTCCACTTCGGCGTGAACGATATCGACGGGACGGTGGTGGAGGAAAGGATCACCCATGCCGCCGGAGCCCGGACGGAACAGGAGATGACGGTGGCCGAACTGGTCACCTTGATCCGCCAGGCGGGCAGGATCCCCGTCGAGCGGGACACTCTGTACAACGTGGTTCGCGAATGGCCGGAGGATTCGGCGTGACGCCATCCGCGCCCTGGCGGGACGCACTCGAGGGGGCGGCGGAAGGGCAGGCGACCGTCGGGGAGGCAGCGCTTCTTCTCCGGGAGGCCCCGCTGTTCGATCTGGGGCGGGCAGCGGACAGCGTCCGCCGGCGCCTGCACCCGGACGGCGTCGTCACCTATATCGTCGACCGGAACATCAATTACACGAACATTTGCACCTGCCAATGCTCGTTCTGCGCCTTCTTCCGGGAGAAGGGGGATCCCGGCGCGTACGTTTTGTCGGACGCCGAACTTTCACGGAAGATCGAGGAGACCCTCGAGGCGGGGGGGACGCAGGTTCTCCTTCAGGGGGGACTGCACCCCGAGTGGGATCTTGCGGACGCGGTCCGGCTGACCAGGGCGGTGAAGAGACACCCCGTCCGCCTGCACGGTTTTTCGCCGCCGGAAATATGGCATTTCGCGAACCGGTCCGGCGTGACGATCGCCGAGGCGATTTCCCGGCTGAAGGAGGCCGGCCTGGATTCCATCCCGGGGGGCGGAGCGGAGATTCTCGACGATGCCGTGCGTGCTCGTATCAGCCCGAGGAAGGTCACCTGGGAGCAGTGGGCCGCGGTGATGCGCGAGGCGCACCGGCAGGGGCTGCCCACCTCCGCCACCATGATGTTCGGAAGCGTCGAATCTCCGGAGCACGTCGCCTCCCATCTGGTCCGCATCCGGGAACTCCAGGAGGAGACGAACGGCTTCACCTCGTTCATCCCCTGGACATTCCAGCCCGGAAACACCCTTCTGTCCCGCGACCCCCGGTTCGGGGAGACCCTGCCTTCGGGGCTCGGCCACGCGGTCGGCTACCTCCGCGTGCTGTCCGTCGCGCGGCTCGTTCTCCAGAACGTCCGCACGGTCCAGGTATCGTGGGTGACGATGGGGGCGAAGGTCGCCCAGCTGGGTCTCTTTTTCGGCGGGAACGACTACGGGAGCACGATGATGGAGGAGAACGTGGTGGCATCCGCGGGGGTGGCCTTCCGGATGTCCGAGGAAGAGATCGTCGCGACGATCCGGGACGCGGGATTTCGACCGATGAAACGGGAGGCGCACCGATGCTCGACCTGAAGTTCGTGCGGGAAAACATGGACTACGTAAGAGATGCGCTCAAGCGCCGCGGAACAGCGGTCACCCTCTCCGGATTCGTGGAACTCGACCGGGCGCGCAGGGATATCCTGGTTTCCGTGGAGAGGCTCCGGGCGGAGAGAAACGCGGCTTCCGAGGAGATCGGACTCCTGCGCCGGGACAAAAAAAATGCATTCGCCCTGATGGAGCGTATGAAGCAGGTTTCCGCAAAGATCAAGGAGCAGGAGACGGGTCTGCCGGACGTCGAGCGCCGGATGGAAGAGGTGCTCCTCTCTCTCCCCAACCTCCCGGACCCGTCCGTCCCGGAGGGGGAAGGGGAGGAGGACAACCCGACCGTCCGGACCTGGGGGGATCCTCCCGCGTTCCCCTTCCCGGTGCGGGACCACGTCGACATCGGGACGGGACTGGACATCCTCGACTTCGAACGGGCCGCCAAGATCGCGGGTGCTCGGTTCTGCCTGATGAAGGGCGCGGGTGCCCTGCTGGAGCGGGTGCTCATCAATTTCATGCTGGATGTCCACACCCGGGAGAACGGCTACACGGAGTTCCTCCCGCCGTTCCTTGCGAATTCCGCCTCCTTCTTCGGAACGGGCCAACTCCCGAAATTCGAGGAAGACCTGTTCCGCGTGGCCGAAACCGACTACTACCTCGTCCCCACCGCTGAGGTGCCGGTCACCAACATCGTGCGGGACGAGATCCTCTCCGCCGATTCGCTTCCTCTCAAGATGACGGCCTACACTCCCTGCTTCCGGGCGGAGGCGGGGTCGCACGGGAAGGACGTCCGGGGGATGATCCGCCAGCACCAGTTCAACAAGGTGGAGCTGGTCAAGGTCTGCCGGCCCGAGGAGTCCGGGGACGAGCTGGAGTCCCTGACCGCCGATGCCGAAGGAATCCTCAAGCGCCTTTCCCTCCCGTATCGCGTGGTGACCCTGTGCACCGGGGAACTGGGGTTCTCGGCCGCCAAGACCTACGACATCGAGGTGTGGCTTCCCTCGCAGGCGCGGTACCGGGAGATCTCCTCCTGCAGCAACTTCACGGATTTCCAGGCGCGCCGGGCGAAGATCCGGTTCCGCGACGGCGCCACGGGGAAGACGCGGCTCGCCCACACGCTGAACGGGTCTGGTCTGGCGGTGGGCCGCACGGTGGTCGCCATCCTCGAGAACTTTCAGCAGGAGGACGGTTCCGTCATCATCCCCGAGGTTCTTCGTCCCTACATGGGGGGGATGGAGCGGATCGGCCCCGCCTGAAACCCAACACGACGGAGGAATGCCGATGGATCGTTTCTGGAAACCGGAGGATATCCCACCCCGGGAACTCGCCCCCGGGGTCATCGCGAAGATTGCATCCGGGGAGAAGGTGATGCTTTCCCTGGTCACCCTCGCGCCGAACGCGGTCGTCCCCCAGCATGCCCACCCGCACGAGCAGATGGGAATGATGGTGTCGGGGACGTTGGAGCTTACGATCGCCGGGGAGGCGCGTACCCTCTCCGGGAACGCGATCTTCCTTGTCCCGGGGGGTGTTTCCCACAAGGCCGTGGCGGGACCGCAAGGGGCGGTGACCCTCGAAGCCTTCTCGCCCCCGCGGGAGGAGTTCCGCTAGGCGGCGGTTCGACCGTCCGACCGATTCCCGCCTTCGGCGTCCTCCCACTCCCTGCCGGTTCCCGGTTACGGAGAGGCGATGGCCAGTTTCCGCACCGCTTTTTTCTTCGTCTTCCGGGTCGCCTTTGCTTTCGCCTCCTCGGCGACCCACCGGTTGATGGCGTTGAGGTACGCCTTGACGGCCGCCTCGATAATGTCCGTGGAACTCGCCGCGCCGGCGAAGATCGTCCCGTTGTCCCGGATCCTCACCGTCGCCTCGCCGATGGCGTCCTTGCCCGATGTGACGGCGGAAAGGCCGAAATTGATCAGCTTAAACTTCTTCCCGACGATCCGCTCGATGCATTTGTAGGCGGCCTCGATCGGGCCATTGCCCGTGGACGCCTCCTCGATCACCTCGCCGTGACGGCGCAGCCGAAGCGCGGCCATCGGCGTCGCCTCGGTGCTGGAGAGGATCTGGACGTGCTCCAGGCGGTACGTCTCCGGCACCTTGAAAAGCTCCTCCTGCACAAGGATCTCCAGGTCCTCGATCATCACTTCCTTCTTCTTGTCCGCCAGCGCGAGGAACTTCTGGTAGAGGGAGTCAACCTGGCTGTCGGTGAGTTTGTGCCCCAGGTTCGTGATGTGGTGCTTGAGCGCCGCCCGGCCGGAACGCGCCGTGAGGGTGAAGGAGTGGGCCGACCCGCCGACGTCCTCCGGCCGGATGATCTCGTACGTGGAGCGGTCCTTGATGATTCCATCCTGGTGGATGCCTGAAGAGTGCGCGAAGGCGTTCGATCCCACGATCGCCTTGTTCCTCTGGATGGAGAGCCCCATGAGGGCCGAGACCATCTTGCTTGTCTTCATGATCTCCTTCGTGTTGATCCCCGTGCGGAGGTTCCCGAAGATATCCTTCCGGGTGTGGATCGCCAGGACCACTTCTTCGAGGGCGGCGTTTCCCGCCCGCTCCCCGATCCCGTTCATGGTCACCTCGGCCTGCCTCGCCCCCGCGAGAATTCCCGCCAGCGTGTTGGCGGTCGCCATCCCCAGGTCGTTGTGACAGTGCATGGAGAGAATGACCTTGTCCAGTGCGGGGACCCTCTCCTTCAGCCGCCGGATGCGGTCCGCCATCTCCTGGGGCGTCGCGTACCCCACCGTGTCGGGGACGTTGATCGTTTTCGCTCCCGCCTTCACGACCGCCTCGACCGTCCGGCACAGGAAGTCGAAATCCGTACGTGCGGCGTCCTCGGTGGAGAACTCCACGTCGGGGCACAGCGAGGAAGCGTACTTCACCGTGTCCACGCACCACTGGAGGATCTTCTCCCGGTCCGAGCGGAACTTCTTTTGGATGTGAATGTCGGACGTGCCGAGGAAGGTGTGGATCCGCGCCCGCTTAGCGCCCTTGACGGCCTCCCACAACGTGTCGATGTCCTTCTTGATCGCGCGCGCGAGCCCCGTCACGATCGGCCCCTTGACCTCCCGGGCGACCGCCTGGACGGACTCGAAATCTCCCGGCGAGGAGGCGGGGAAGCCCGCCTCGATGATATCCACTCCGAGCGCCGCGAGCTGCCGGGCGATCTTCACCTTCTGTTCCTTTGCCAGCTTCGCGCCCGGGACCTGCTCGCCGTCCCGCAACGTCGTGTCGAAGATGAATACTTTTTCTGCCATCGCTTCCTCCCTTCTGGTTTCCTTGTCCGGGGGGCATGCCTCGGTTCGGGTAGTTCGTCGAGGAGTGTCCCCCGCCAGCAACAAAAAAGGCCGCCGGACTGGTGGTCCCCGGCGGCCGAAGCGAAAAACGCCGCGGGAACCTTTGCCTGTCCCCACGGCCATGTTGAGCGTACGCCTATGTCGTCAAGCGCTCACGCGGTCGCGGGTCGGCACCCCCGTAGGCCCAGTAGGGCGAGACCGCGAAGTCGATGAATCTGCCGAGCATGCGTTACCGGAATCATGATTTCCTAAGGGTAAGGGGGCACCGATTGTCTTGTCAAGTCCGTTTTTTCCCGGGTGAGGAATCTTTCCGGGGCGGCGATTCCCCCGGAGACGAGGATACGCACCGCCTGTTCGACCGGCATGTTCAGGCGTGTTGCGTCCTCATCGGGGATAAAGAGCACATCGCCGAAGTAGATGTGGTTGGTGGGGACGAATACGACGGCCAGTATCTTCCCGTCCCTCTCGACCGTGCCGGTCAGAAACCCGATCGCCTGGCACCCCTCCCGGGGATAGTCCACGAGTACGACATCCTTGAACGAGCGGATGTTGTCGGGCGAGAAGGCGTCCGTCAGCTGTTTTAATGTGGAGTAGATCGTCCGGTACCAGGGAATCCGGTTGATGAACCGGTCCAGGGCGCCCAGGATCCGCTCGCCCACGACGTTTCTCGCGAAGAACCCGATGACGAGAATGATCACCAGCCCCGTGAGGATTCCCGTCCCCGGGATGTGGCTGATGCCCGGGGAGATCCTTCTCACCACTCCGTCGACGAGGGGCGAAAACAGGTTGTCGGCCTTCTGGAAGAACCAGACGAGAAGGGCGACGGACACCACCAGCGGCACGATAACGAAGAGGCCGGCGAGGAAAGTGTTCTTCAGGTTCTTCTTCACCGTTGTATTCTATCGTAAATTCCGGGGGAGGTAATGCCAAATGGACCACGCGGTCATTATGGCGGGAGGTTCAGGAAAAAGGTTCTGGCCCGAGAGCCGGCTGCACCGGTCGAAGCAGTTCCTGGACCTGACGGGAAACGGTCCGATGATCGTCGAGACCGTCCGCCGCCTCCTCCCCCTGGTGCCCCGGGAGAACATCTGGGTGGTGGCGGGGGAAAAGGATGCTCCCAACCTCAAAGCCTGCGCCCTCGGCGTCCCGCCCGGGAACATCCTCCTGGAACCGGAAGGCAGAAACACCGCTCCCGCCATGGCGTTGGCCGCCGCGCGCATTGAGCGCCGGGATGCGGACGCGGTGATCGCCGCAACCCCGGCCGACCACGCCGTAGGGAACCCCTCCGCGTTCCGGTCGGTGCTTAAGAAAGGATTGCGGCTTGCCCGGCGGACGGGCCGGTTCGTGACACTGGGGATTTCCCCCGACCATCCGGCAACCGGCTACGGGTACATCGAGCGGGGGGCGCAATTTCCGGAGGGAGAGGGCGTGTTCGTCGTGCGGAGGTTCACCGAAAAACCCGATCTCCGCACCGCCCGGAGGTTCCTGCGCTCGCGTCGGTTCTATTGGAACAGCGGTGTGTTTGTCGTCCCCGCGGCGACCTACCGCAACCGGGTCGCCCGCTTCCTTCCTGCCGTCCACCGGGAACTGGAGGAGGCGCTCCGCGACGCCGGCAGGAGGGATTTCCGCCATCGCCTGCGCCGCGCCTATGCCCGCATGCCGTCGATCTCCGTGGACTACGGGATTCTGGAGAAGGAGGACGGGATACTCGTCATCCCGTCCGAATTCGGATGGAGCGACATCGGCACCTGGCGCTCCCTCCACGAGTTCCTGGGAGGGGCGGGGGAAAACGTCACCGCGGGCAAGGTAATTCTCGCGGACTGCCGCGGCTCTCTTGTTCGATCGGACCGTGGAGTGGTCGCGGTCATCGGGATGGAGAACGTGATGGTCATCCGGGACGGGGACGCAGTCCTCGTCTGTCCCCGGCATCGGTCGGAGGAGGTCAAGGAGATAGCGGAAGAGGTAAAGAGGAGGTTCCCCGCGCTGGCGTGACTCGATTACCGAAGGATGTTGCCAAAGGCTGTGAGGACTTCCGTTACCTCGAGTTCCAGCATCTCCTTCGGGGTTTGCACCGTCACCACGTCTCCCGGCCTCCGGTTGAGGAGGGCCTTCCCCACCGGCGAGGCGATCGAGACGAAGTATTTCTTTCCGTCGGCGATTTCCGGGATCACGAGGGTGTAACCGATTTCCTGTCCCGTCCCGGCGTTCTCGACGGTCACCTTGCTCCCGAGACCCGATCGGTCCCTTGGAATGGCCGTAACATCGATCCGGGAGAGGTCGGCGAGCCGCTTCTGGATCTGACCGAGCCTTGCGTTCAGGGTGGACTGCCTTTCCTTTGCCGCTTCGTACTCGCTGTTCTCCGAAATGTCCCCGTGGGCGAGAGCCGCATGGATCTCCTTCGGGAGGACCACCCGGAGTTCGTGTTCGATCCTTTTTGCCTCTTCCGTCAGCCGATCCATCGACTCGCGGAGAAAATCCATGGCATCCCCCGTTTGCGGAACATGAGCGTTCCTCCGTAATGACCGGGGAACGGCTTCGAGCTGTCAATCCTGAAGGAGGCGGAAGAATTCCTTTGGCGCATCGCAGACGGGACATATGTCGGGCGGTTCCGCGCCCTCGTGAATATACCCGCAGATAACGCATTCCCACCGTGCCATAACAGGAGCGATTCTACCAGAGAGGAGACCGGGGGGGGCAACATGAAGGCAAGTTCCGTGACCGGATAGGCGGCTACGGAGACCGCAGGATGTTGCCCGGAGGCTGGGGCACGGCGCTGCCCATCACGTCCGGGAGCACATACCCCGCATCCGGGATGACAAGAGCGGGAGGCAATTCTCCCAGCAGCCTTTCCGCCTCTCGTACTCCCTCGTCGAGGGAGGCGGCAGGGATCAACCCCATCTTCTCCACTTCCTCCGGCCGCAGGCGGGAGACGAGGATCACCCGGCATGCTTTCGCCTTGGTAAGCGTCGCGTGGGCCGTCTGGCCGTAGATCTGATAATTCGCGCGGAGCTCGGCCTCCATATCCGCTGGGTCCTCGAAGCGGAACCAGGGGAAAAAGGACGAGCTTCCCAGACCGTCCCGGCACTCGGCCAGGAGAATGATGACCCCCCCCTCCTCGGCGGTCAGGAACGCATTATCCAGCGCCTTGTGCGACTGGATGAAGTTGATGTCTTTCGGGAACCCCCCCGCAGAGGCGATCACGAGGGGATATCGCTTCGGCACGGGGATGCGGTAGACCTTCGCATACCTTGCGCATGCTTCCTCGTGGGCCTTCTGCCAGTGCCCGGCGACGGCGTCGAAGATCTCTCGCTGCGGGGTAAGCAGGGTGTTGAACAGAAACGTCGGGGCCGCCATGGTAACAGCCTCGACGATGTCCTCGTGCACGGGATTCCCCGCGAGAACCCCGGGACGGGAGAGCGTATGCTTTCCGGGCCCGTCTGTCCGAAAGATGCGGAAATGCGTGGCAGACGCGGTTTCCCGCGCTGCGCACCCCGGAACGAGGGCCTTCCTTCCCCCTCCGAACCCCGCGAAATAGTGGAAGGTGATGGTCCCCGTGAGGACGATCCTGTCGTGTTCCATCAGGGGGCGGCTGATTCGGACGGTTGTCCCGCGGGAGGTGACGCCGAGCTGTATCGTCTCGCCGTCGGGATCCGACTGCGCCACGTGGATACCGGAAGAGATCTCCGGCCCCACGACGGCATGGAGTTCCGCGTCCGACAGGGCACGGTGGGTCCCCCGTGCGATGAAGACGGTTACCCGCTTCCTCGGGATCCCCGCCGCATCGGTTTCCTCGAGCAGGGTCGTGAGAAACCTCTCCGTGGCGGAGTAGCGCGTGATATCCGATACGGGGACGGCCACCGAGTCCGCCGCGCGAACGAGCATCCGGAGGGGGAGGGACCCGACGGGACGCGCTATCCTCTGCCGTATCAGGGCGTCCTCGGAGGGAGGGAGGAGAGGAGGCCGGGCGGCCAGCAGATAGACGCTTCGGAGGGTCTTGCCCGGGAGGCTCGCCTGTGTCTCTCCGTACTTCAGAACGATTGCCCGCTTCTTCATCGCTCTTTTCCTGCCCGCGGGATCTCGTCGGGGTGCTCGTGGATGTGGACGACCTCGGGGTGCTCGTGCTCGTGGGCGTGCCAGTAGTCCTCGTGGGCGTGCCGATGCAGGTGGACGAGGTTGGCGGCAAGCAGCAGGGACCTGTCCGTGAGAATCTCCTCGGGGGCGCCGGACGCGAGAATTCGCCTGTCCTCCCCGATCACGAGGACTCTCCGGGCGATTTCCGAGACGACGTGCAAGTCATGCGTGGCCGTCACGACCGTTTTCCCCGACTCCTCCGCTTCGATGATCGTGTCAACGAGCGCCCGGCTGCTCCGGGGATCGAGCCCCGCGGTGGGCTCGTCCAGCAGGAGAACCTGCGGGTCCATTACCAGCACGGAGGCGATCGCCACCTTTTTCTTCTCGCCTCCCGAGAGCTCGTAGGGAGCCCGACCCGCCAGGGCGCCGATCCCGAACGTATCGATCGCCCGTTGCACTTTCGACCGGACCTCCTCGGGGGGGTCGTTCATCTGCAGGGGGCCGAAGGCGATCTCGTCCTCGACGGTGGGGTTGAACAGTTGCGCGTCGGAGTTCTGGAATAGGATCCCGACCTCCTTCCGGAAGAACATCCCGAACGCGTCGCGGGAGAGCAGGCGGTCGTCGATCTCCCGGCCGAAGGCCCGGTAGGAGCCTCTCTGGGGAAAGATCAGGCCCGCCAGAAGCATGAGCAGCGTCGACTTGCCGCATCCGTTGGCGCCGAGCACCGCGACGCGCTCCCCGGGAGAAACGGACAGGGAAAGACCGGATAGGGCCGGGACTCCCTCCCGGTAGGCATAATGGATCTCGTCCACCTCCAGGAGAGGGGCGACCGGAGGGCTGCGGTGCGTCGTCACCGGCATATCAGGCGATGTGTGCACCGACACAGAATACCACGACCGTGATGAGCAGCCCCCACTCCGCGGCGCCGAACCACGGGCCGGGGGGGAACTTCGCCTCTCCCGTGAACCCGCGGGCGGCCATCGCCATGCTTACTTCTTCCATCAGGTGGAGACTCCTTTCCCAGGAGCGGGCGATCCGGGAACCGACCCACGCCTGTTGCGCGGCCGTCGGCGCACGGCACACGGTGCGGCTCTTCTTTCCGAGGTGGACCTCTTCGGAATGGCGGAGCAGCGCGTGGGTGTAGCGGAGGGTCATGCCGATCACCTGGAGAAAGATCGCGGGAAGGCGCAGGAACCGGAGCGCCCGGAGAAGGTCGGCCCATCGCGTGGAGAGGGTAAGCCAGAGGACCGCCGCGACCGAGGAAAGGGCGCGGAGAAGAAACGTGGCGGCAGTGAGAACCCCCTCCCGTGTGATTCCGATCACCGCCGGGAGGAAGAACGGTCCGTAGCGCCACTCCCGCCCCCGGTCGACAAGCGGGACGACGACCGTTCCATCGAAAAACACGTTCAGCGTGGCGGGGGCCGCCATGACGAGGGTGAACGCGACCGCGACGAGGAATCCCGCCCCCAGGAACTCCGCGGGGCGGATACGGGAAAGGGCGATGGCCGCCAGGGGGAGGGCGGCGTGGGCGAGCAACGCGGGGATCGACCGGGAGAGGCTCACGCTGACCAGGAAAACGAGCGTCGCCAGGAGTCTTGCCCTTGGGTCCACCTTTTGCAGGATGCCCGCCCGGCGTGCCGTCTCCTCCCGGAACAACGAGCGGGAGAAGAACAGGGACAGCTCCCGGAGGGTCTTCTCGACGTGGGTCCTCCCCGGGGCCGTAAGCCCCCGCGACGCGGCCATCTCGAGAAATTGCCTTTCCCTGGCGGTTTCGTCCATCGCCCCCTCACGACCGCCTGTCGGCGGGAGGCCCTCCCCGTCGCGTCAGCCAGCGGGCAAGCAGGTAGGCCCCTCCTCCGGAGGCGACGATCCCGAGGAACGCCGAGAGGAGGTAGTGAACGCCCTGCGTCGGGAGGGGGGCGTTCTCTCGTCCGGGGGGGGCGTAGTCGGGCATCGGGGCCTTCCACGTATCCGCCGTTTTCTCCATCCCGGGGGGAGCGTAGCCGATCATCTTCCTGACCTCGTGGATCCCCCATTCGCCCCACGCACCCCCCGCCTTCATGATCTGCGGGAGATAAAGCCCGATGGGGGTCAGAAACGCCATCAGTCCCAGGGCGATCAGGAATTTCCGGTATTCTCTCATCGCGCGGGTCCGCTTTCCTGTGAGCCGATAACCCAGGCGGATCTCGACCGGCGCAGGTAGTGGACCACGAGCCCCGTGACCAGGGCCTCGACCGCGCCGATAACGGTCATGTGCTGGATCATCATGACGGGAACGGCCACGGAAAGGGGATAGGGAGAGTAGAGCGCCCGCCCGTCCGGGGCCGTATGCAGCAGGGGCTGAATCCCGAACATGACCGCCGTGGTGAATGCTGCCGCATTGATCCCGATATATCCTGCCATCCCGGCGGCCAGGGCTATTCCCCTCTCGGAGGAGACCATGCGGGAGAGAAGACGGTACGTGTAATACCCCGTGAACGGCATCACGAAGGCAATGTTCAGGCAGTTCGCGCCGATCGCCGTTACCCCCCCGTCGCCGAAGAGAAGCGCCTGGATGGCGAGAGCGATACTGATGGAGAGCATCGCGCCCCAGGGGCCCACGGCAATCGCGATCAGGACGCCCCCCACCGCATGCCCCGTGCTTCCCCCGGGAAGGGGCACGTTGAACATCATCAAGAGGAAGGAGAAGGCCGCAGAGATGGCGAGGAGGGGAGCCCGTCGCGTGTCGAGGCGTTCCCGGACCTTCCGGGCCGCAATCCCCCAGAGGGGGGCGCAGGCGGCGAATGCCGCGATGTACGTCGGGGGGCCGAGATACCCGTCGGGGATGTGCATTTTTCCTTCCGTCTCCTATCTCGTTTCCTTGCCCACCTCGTGCGTATTGTCCCGTTCGTCCTGCGGGTGGTTTTCCGCCGTCTCTTCCCCGGGGTATGCGAGGGTGACGCCGGCGAGGTACGTGACATCGGGCGATGCGTCGGTCGTTCCCCAGCGGATGCCGACGTCGAACGTCAGATTTCGCGAGATCTCCACCTTTCCCCCCACGAGGAGTTCCGATAAGACGCTTTCGGATCCCCCCCGATGTTTTTCTCCCAAAGGTATTCACCCACCAGAACATACCGGTTGTGCGCTTCCCACTCTGCGGCAAGACTCGCCGATACGCTGTCGTCCCGGTCCCGGCTCCCGATCGGACGCCCGGCAATCGTGACGCCCGTGTTAAGGTGGACCAGCACGGCCTCGGCTTCCCAGGTGGCGATGGCGGTGAATATCCCGCTTGCCCGCCCCTCCCCGAGCCCTTTCGTTTCCTCCCCGGTGGGAAGGAGCGCCCCCGCTTTCACTCCCAGGGCCGGAGTCCATCCCTCCCTGTCGCCAAACGACGTCTTGAGCGTAACTTCCGTATCCGCCATGCCCCGCACCGCCTCCGAGCCGTCTCCGGGCCTGTGGAACACGTAGGCGAATGATGTGCCGAGGTCTATCCCGGGAGTCAGTCCCAGCGTGTAGGAGTTCCCGAGGATCGTGTCGCGCTCCCTCGCTCCTGCCGAGGACCGCTCGTAGTTGAACTCCACTTCGATGGCGCCCCTTCCCGGCGTTTCCGCATCCTCCGTGCCGAGAGGGTGTCCCGCGCGGGCATGCCCGCCCGGCCCGGGAACCAGGATGACCAGGACAAGCAATGCGATATGCCCTGACAGGATCGTTTTCGACATGTTCCCCCTGCTTGTGACGGCGCCTGCCCCGAAGAATACGGTGAATTTAGCGCCTGTTATTTTCCCAGTTTTTCGGGCACGGGAAATTCCCGGCCGCAATGCGGGCAGATGATGCTGTCGCCGGACTTCCAGACCCGCACTTCCTTCCGGGAGGCGCACGCAGGCAACAGGAGAAGGAGGGTGAGCAGAATGGTGAGGATTCGGAGCTTCATCGTGGTCTCCTTGCAAGGAGATTCCGGATGTCCGCGCAACTCTTGCGGGGTCGGCATAATCTCCATACTATAATGACCCGGCGCGCGACGCAAAGCAGCCGGGGAGGACACGCATTGGAAAACCGGGAATGGCTGGCATTCGCCGAGGACGTGGCACGAGGAGCGGGGGAGATCCTCCGGAGGAACTACGGGAAGGACCAGGCCATCCATTACAAAGGGGAGATCAACCTCGTGACGGACGTGGACCGGCAGTCCGAGGCCTACATCTTCGAGCGGATCCGGTCTTCCTTTCCGGACCACGGGATTCTTTCCGAGGAGAGTTCGGAGCACGTGTCCCCCTCGCCGTACCGATGGATCATCGACCCCCTCGATGGCACGACCAATTATGCCCACAATTACCCTTGCTTCTGTGTCTCCGTCGCACTGGAAAGGGACGGTAGGCTTCTTGCGGGTGCCGTGTTCGACCCGCTCCTGTCCGAATCGTTCACCGCTTCGCCGGGGAACGGGGCCTTCCGAAACGCGGAGCGGATCACGGTGTCCGGGGTAGACGACCTGCGCCGGTCCCTGCTTTCCACCGGGTTTGCCTACGACGTGAAAAAGGGGACCGACACCAACCTCGATTTTTTCCGGGAGTTCGTATTCACCGGGCAGGCGATCCGGCGCGACGGGTCGGCCGCCCTCGATATGTGTTACCTCGCCTGCGGGAGGTTCGACGGGTTCTGGGAGCTTAAGCTTTCGCCCTGGGACACGGCCGCCGGGCTTCTCATCCTCCGGGAGGCGGGAGGGGTGGCGACGCGGCTTGACGGCTCCCCGTACGATATCCACCAGCCCGACCTCCTTGCCTCGAACGGCCACATCCATGAGCAGATGATGGCGGTGGTCCGCCGGGTACTGGAGAAGGGCGACACGTGAACAAAAGGGGGTGCCTCCCGGCGGGACCGTCCCGCGGAAGCACCCCCCTCGGATGGAATTTCCCGGGAAAGGGCCTACTTCTTCACGCCCTCCAGCAGTTTCACCGAGAACTTGTCGTGTTGAAACGGGTGGACATCCGGAAATTTCGCAAAGAGCCACCCCTTAAACACCTGCTTTCCCTTCTCCTGGATCTCGATGTTGCAGGCCGGGTTGGACAGATCTCCGGAGGCGGAACTGATCTGTTCGGCCGTCATCGTGAAATGGGGGAGGAAGGCGCCGGTCTTCAGGGTCAGGTCGGTGTCGGGCACCTTGAACTCGGAGTTCACCGGGATGGTGAACTCTTTCCTTGTCTTCGACTCCTTGAATTCCACCTCGATCTTCACGGCCTTCCACGCCGTCTTGACTTCCTCGGGGACGACAACCGTCTTTTCCGGCCCTCCCCCCATCGGTCCGTGCGGCGCTCCCGGCTGTCCGGAAGCTCCTCCCTGCATCGGCGAGGGAGCCGGCGGCTGCTCTTTCTTCTGGCAGGAGGCTCCCGTGAGAGAAATCACCAGGAGCGCTGCGAACATCAGGGACATTCTCTTCATTGTTTCTCGTACCTCCTCTTTTCTCGTGTCCCTCCAGGGGACGGAAGTTGGTTCTATTAAGGACCCGGCGACTCGAAGCTGCGGCATGGCGGAAATCATGGCGGAGAGGGAGGGATTCGCCCGATGAGGCCTCGGCGGTTTCGCCATCGCCCTCCCGGCCTCGTCGCCGCCTGCCGCGCTCCTAAAGTCGCGCTTTTCCTCCTTCTCGTCAGCGGCGGCTCCGGTTCGAATCCCCGGATCTCCGGCAATCGAAAATCATGGCGGAGAGGGAGGGATTCGAACCCTCGAGGCGGGGTTTAGCCACCTACGCGATTTCCAGTCGCGTTCCTTCGGCCAGCTCGGACACCTCTCCGATCCATCGGGGACACTCCCGGGGGGGACATTCCCAGGGGGACATTCCTATATCAAGTTGTACGTTGAGGAGTGTCCCCCCCCCACTATTCCTCCTTTTCGTCGTCGTCTCCGGTTCGAATCCCCGCCATTGATGGCGGGGGACACTCCTGAGACGAGAAAACGATAACAGCCAGGAATGTCCCCCATGTGGCGGAGAGGGAGGGATTCGAACCCTCGGTACGGTTTTACCCGTACAACCGCTTAGCAGGCGGTTGCCTTCAGCCGACTCGGCCACCTCTCCAAACCATCGGGGACATTCCTGGTTCCCGCGGAAGAGGAATGTCCCCGCCAATTCTGGCGGAGGGAGTAGGATTTGAACCCACGGAAGCTCGCGCTTCAGCGGTTTTCAAGACCGCCGCCTTAAGCCACTCGGCCATCCCTCCGTAATCCTACTTTTATACCAAGCCCATCCCGCGAGCGCCACCAAAAACGGGCCGTAAATTGGAAAACCCCGGGGGGTATGGTACAAGGAGAAAAGCCGGCTAGGGAAACCCCGTACGGAAAGGATCTTCCCCCATGAAATTCGTCGATCTGCAGAGCCAGTTCGCGGCCTACGAGCCAGAGATCCGCAGGGAGATCGAGGAGGTCCTGCGGGGCGCCCAGTTCATCATGGGGCCCAAGGGAAGCGAACTGGAGGGGAAGCTCGCGGCCTACGTCGGGGCGACGCATGCGATCGGCTGCTCCTCCGGGACCGACGCTTTGCTCCTGACCCTCATGGCTTACGAGGTCAAGGCGGGGGACGAGATCGTCACGTCCCCCTTCACCTTCATCGCCACGGCCGAAATGATCGCGCTTGTCGGCGCCACCCCGGTGTTCGTGGACATCGATCCGGTGACGTACAACATCGGTACGGCCCGGATCGAGGAGGCGATCACGAAGAACACCCGCGGGATCATCGCGGTCAGCCTTTACGGGCAATGCCCGGAGATGGAGGCGATCCTTTCGGTCGCCGGGGAATACGGGCTGTTCGTCATCGAGGACGGTGCCCAGTCGTTCGGCGCGGAGCGGAACGGCCGCCGGTCGTGCGGCTGGCCGCACGTGGGGGCCACCTCTTTTTTCCCGTCCAAGCCGCTGGGGTGCTACGGGGACGGCGGGATGGTGTTCACATCCGACGACAAGGTGGCCGATCGCGTCCGGGGATTGCGCAACCACGGACAATGGGAGCGTTACCAGCACCGGGCCATCGGGATCAATGGCCGTCTCGACGACCTGCAGGCGGCGGTCCTGCTTGGAAAGTTCCCCCGCTTTCCCGACGAGGTGAGCGCGCGCGCCTACATGGGAGCACGCTACTCCGACCGTCTGGGCGACATCGTCGGCGTGCCCGTCGTGAGCCCTGGGAACACCCACGTCTTCGCACAGTACACCATCCGCACGCCGAGGAGGGACGACCTCGTCGCCCACCTGCGTGAAAACGGGATTCCGACGGCGGTCCATTACCCGGTCCCCCTCCATTTGCAGGAGGCATTCCGGGAACTGGGATACGGCAAGGGGGATTTCCCGGAAAGCGAGGCGGCGGCTCGCGAGGTGGTGTCGCTTCCCATGTCCGCCTTTCTCTCCGAGGCGGACCAGGACGAGGTGATCCGGCAGGTAAGAAGGTTCTTCGTGAAATAGAATCTTCATCTGATATTCTGAACAAATGCAGCCATTTCCTTCCTCCCGGCCGGAGAGGCTACTCGTGCGCGCCGTCAACTGGCTGGGGGACGCGGTCCTGACGACGCCCGCCATCGCGGCATTGCGGGCTGCGTGCCCGCAGGCGCGGATCACGCTCGCCGCCAAGCCGCTCGTCGCGGAACTCCTGCGGCATCACCCGGACATCGACGAAATCGAGGTGTACGACAAGGACGGCCGACACGCCGGGGTTTTCGGCATGCTCCGGAAGGCGAGGGAGCTGCGAAGGGAAGGATACGACGCCGCCCTCCTGCTTCAGAACGCTTTCGATGCCGCGGCTCTTGCCTTTCTGGCGGGGATCCCCGAGAGGATGGGATACGCCACGGACGGCAGGCGCCTGCTCCTTTCCCGGCCTGTACCGGTGACGGAGGAGGTCCTCTCCCTGCACCATGCGGAGTACTACCTTCGCCTCCTCGCGGAGCTCGGCGTTCCCCGGCCGAAGGAGCCGCGGCTTTCCCTCCTGGTGACCGACGGGGAACGTACATCGATGCAAGACCGGCTCGCAAAATCGGGAATCCCGGAGGGGAAGCGGATTCTCGGGATCAACCCCGGGGCGACCTACGGATCCGCGAAGCGATGGTTCCCCGAGCGGTTCGCGGAAGTGGCCGACGCTCTTTCGGAAGAGTGGGACGCCGCCGTGGTGTTGATGGGGTCGGTCCCGGAGGTGCCCCTCTCTGCAGAGATCGAGGCGGCGATGAAGCGGAAACCGGTGAACCTCGCCGGGCGCACGACCGTGCGGGAGCTGATGGCCCTTCTGTCGGGATGCTTCTTCCTCGTGACGAACGATTCCGGCCCCATGCATATCGCGGCGGCGTTCGATGTCCCGATCGCGGCCATCTTCGGGCCGACCGACTGGAACAAGACCTCTCCGTGGACCGACCGGGCCCGGGTCGTCCGTGTCGATGTCGACTGCTCTCCCTGCCACCTGAGGGAGTGCGACCGCGGGCACGAGTGCATGCTGGGAATCACGGCGAATATGGTCGCGGCCGCCGCGCGGGAACTTATCGCGGAGGCCCGGTGAGGTGGAGCCGGGGGGGATTTCGCGGATCCTGATCGTCAAGCTCTCCGCGCTGGGGGACGTGGTGCATGCGCTGCCGGCCGTCGAGTACCTGGGGAAGGCGGTACCGGGCGCGGCGATCGACTGGGTGGTCGACAAACGGTTCGCGCCGCTGTTGGAGGGCAACTCGGGACTGCGTCGGGTGATCCCCCTGGATCTCAAGGCGTGGAAAGGGAAGTGGACGACGGCAGGAACCCGCCGGCAGGCGGCCGCGGCGGTCCGGGGCCTGCGCGAAGGAAGGTACGACGCCGCCTTCGACATCCAGGGGAACACGAAGAGCGGGGTGGTGACCCGGTTGTCCGGGGCGCCCCTGCGGTTCGGGTTCGATCGGCGCGGAGTGCGGGAGTCTTTGAACCTCCTCTTCACAAACCGGAAGGTTCCCTCTCGCGCGGAAGACGTGCACGTGACGCAGAAGATCCTGCGGGTGGTGATCGCGCCTTTCGGAGACGATGTTCCGACCTCCTGGAACCATCGGGGGATCGTCCTCTCGCCGGAGGAGGAGCGGGAGGCGGCCCGTCTGCTCGAGAATCTGTCTCCCGGGACGGCGCTTCGCCTGCTTCTCCACGCCGGCACCACCTGGAACACCAAGAAAATGGATCCCGAATTCTGGGCAGGGATCGTCCTTCCTCTCCGGAACCGGTTTCCGGGACTGGGAGTCTTCCTCTCCTGGGGGAACGAAGAGGAGAGACGGGAGGCGGAAACGATCCGAGGGCTTGTCGGCGGCTCGGCCCGGGTCCTGCCGTCGCTATCGCTTCGGGAACTGGCCGCGATCTGCCGGGTCTGCGGGCATATGGTCGGACCCGACACCGGCCCTCTCCACATTGCGGCGGCAGTGGGTGCGAAGACCGTTTCCGTCTTCCGCGCCACCGACGGCCGCCGGAACGCGCCGCTTGGCCCGGGACATCGGTTCCTGCAGGCGCCACTGCCCTGCACGGCCTGCCTGCGGAGGCGTTGCGCCAGGGACGCGGAGTGCCGGGAGAGCATACGTGCGGAAGACGTTGCCGAAGCGGTGACCGAGCTGACAGCAGGGGAACGCAGAGGACCAGCCGCGTAGGGGCACGTGACTCATAAGGACTGATTATTTCAAGGGTTCTTACACTAAGATGCGGGTGGACCGATCACGGGGGGCTGGTCAGTTTTTCCGTCCGAGGATGACCCACTTGTCGGACCAAACCGGCGAGGTGGAAAAGATCTTCACGATCTCGGCGCCGGCAATACGGAAATCCTCGGCGATCTCCTCCGACGAAACCCGGTGGGGCGGTTGGGACCCGAGGCCGATTCGACAGAGAAGGGTTTTTGACCAGTAGGAAAAGGTGTACCGGTGCCGGTAGTCTACGATCAACCAGCAGCGGCTTACCCTCGCCATCTCCTTCAGTGCGTTCTGGCGAACCTTGCCGGGAAGATGAAGAAAAAAGCGGATGCTGAATACGGCGTCCAAGCTGGCCGTTGCATAGGGGAGGTGTTCCGCGTCACACTGCACAAATCCTCGGAGCTGTTTTTCCCCTGGGAACTTGCTCCTTGCCACTTTCATCATCTCCAATGACAGATCCGATCCGATCATATTGATTCCGTGGGAGAGCAACAGGGGAAATATGCGGCCGGTTCCGCAAGGCAGATCCAAGGCACTCCGTACAGGGCGGCCTTGTTCGTTTGCCAGGGCGATGGCTTTGTCAATGGCGGCCAATTTGCGGCGGTTGCTCCGCAGACGGCTTCGGTTTGCCCATCGATCCGAATCGTAATCCGTTGCAACCGTTCCCGACCGGTAGTGGGTCTTCTTCCGTTCGTAGCTGTTGTCTGGTGGGGTCAAGATAATGATGGCCTCCTGCCGGGCCAGGAAAAAACGGTCTGATTTTACCACGACACTTCCGGGCGGATACTATATCATCTCGACATGCGGGAAATGCCATCTCGATGCGCACTCCTTGGGTGGGAAACAAGAAATTGCCCGGAAGTGACAGGAAGGCCGGACGGCCTGCAGGGATCCTTGGTCCGGGTAGGGGTCTGAGGGCTTCGAGAACGAACTATTCACCTTATGCATTTCCACCTCTATCACGCCAACATGTATGGAAGGGTTGCGGCGTTCTTCGCCGGGATCTCTTCTGTTACAACGGAACACAACATATATTTGCAAAATCACAAGATGCATCGGGGCATTGTGTCGGAAAAGCATTACCACAACCGGGACCGACAGGATAACGGGATCGCGTGAAGAGTCAGAGGAAGAGATCGTCGCATTTGTCCAGCGCGGGAGGCGACGGAAGAAGCTGCGTGGATTCCGTCTTTTCGGCGAGGAATATTTCGACGGATTCGGGGATCCTACTATAATTGTCGGGGAGGTGGAAAATCTCATGCGGGAGGGTTTCGGCGAATGGACTTGAAGGGGAAGGTCGTGCTCATAACGGGGGGGACGGGATCTTTCGGGAGGAAGTGCGTGGAGCGTCTTTTAGGGCACTATCACGTCAAGAAGGTCATCGTCTTCTCCCGGGATGAGCTCAAGCAGGTCGAGATGCAGCAGGCCAGCTCCGATCCGCGCCTCCGGTTCTTCCTGGGGGATGTCCGGGACAAGGAACGCCTCTACCGTGCATTCTCGGAAGTGGATGTCGTCATCCACGCCGCTGCGCTGAAGCAGGTCCCTGCGGCGGAATACAACCCTTTCGAGGTGATCAAGACGAACGTCCTCGGCGCCCAGAATGTCATCGAGTGCGCCATCGACAGGGGAGTCCAAAGGGTCATTGCGCTGTCCACCGACAAGGCGGCGAACCCAATCAACCTGTACGGCGCCACCAAGCTGTGTTCCGACAAGCTGTTCGTCGCTGGCAACGCGTATGTGGGATCCCATCCTACCCGGTTTTCCGCAGTCCGCTACGGAAACGTTGTCGGTAGCCGGGGAAGCGTCATCCCGCTGTTCCTCTCACGCCGACGGGACGGCGTCCTGCCCATCACCGACGTGCGGATGACGAGATTCTGGATAACGATCGGGAAGGGAGTGGACTTCGTCCTGGAATGCTTTTCGAGGATGCAAGGCGGGGAGATCTTCGTCCCCAAGATTCCGAGCATGCGGATGGCCGACCTTGCACGCGCGATCGGGCCCGCCTGCCGGCTCGAGCCCATCGGGATCCGGCCCGGCGAAAAGCTTCATGAAGTCATGGTGACCGAGGACGATGCCCGGAGCACGTTGGAATTGGAGGACTGCTTCGTTATCCTGCCTCTCTTCGAATGGCAGGAACTGGCAGATTGGACAAACCGCGGGAAACGGTGCCCGGAAGGTTTCCGGTACGGCTCGGATACGAACGATCGATGGTTGACCGAGGAGGAGCTTGTGCAGATGGTCGCCGGGCTCGACACCCCGGAAGCACGTGAGTTCGCTCTTGAGCGAGGGATCTCCGTTTGAACGACGGTGGGATGTCGAAGGGAATCCCGTACGGACGGCAGGACATCGATGAACAGGACATCGCGGCCGTCGTCGAGGTCCTCCGATCGGATTGGCTTACGACCGGTCCGAAGGTGGAGGAATTCGAGCGTGCATTTGCGGAACGCGTCGGCGCGAAGGAGGCTGTTGCCGTAAGCAGCGGAACCGCCGCCCTGCACGCGATGATGTTCGCGCTGGGGATCGGCGCGGGGGACGAGGTGATCGTGCCGGCGATGACTTTCGCCGCCACCGCCAACTGCGTCGTCTATCAGGGGGGGACCCCGGTCTTCGCGGACGTCGATCCGGAATCGCTGCTGCTGGGCCCGGAACAGGCGGAGCGCGCCATCACTGACAGGACGAAAGCCCTCGTCGCCGTCGACTACGCGGGCCAGCCGTGCGACTACGATGCCCTCGGGGATATCGCACGAAGGAGCGGGGTTGCGCTGCTTGCGGACGCCTGCCACGCGCTGGGGGGGAGCTACAAGGGCAGGCCCGTGGGGAGTCTCGGGCTTCTGAACGCCTTCAGCCTTCACCCGGTGAAGCACATCACCGCGGGCGAAGGTGGCATCGTGACGACCGGAGACCGTACCCTGGCGACGCGGATGCGGGCCTTCCGGAACCACGGGATTACGACGGACCACCGCCAGCGGGAACGCCTGGGGTCCTGGTACTACGAGATGAGGAACCTGGGATACAACTACCGCCTGACGGACTTCCAGTGCGCCCTAGGGATCAGCCAGCTCCGCAAGCTTACCCGCTGGGTGTCGCGCCGCCGGGAGATCGCCGCGCGCTACGACGAGGAATTCCGGGAGGTTCCCGGTCTTAGGCCGCTTGCCCGGGGGAACGATGTCGATCATGCCTACCATCTCTATGTCGTCCGGCTGAATCTTCCTTTGCTGAGATTCGGGCGGGGGGAGATCTTCTCCGCCTTCCGGTCGGCCGGGATCGGCGTGAACGTCCATTACATTCCCGTCCATCTGCATCCATTCTATCGAGAGCGTTTCGGCACAATCCCGGGGTTGTGTCCCGTTGCCGAGAGGGCTTACGAAGAGATCCTTTCCCTTCCCGTGTTCCCCCGCATGTCCGACTCGGAGGTGGGGGAGGTTGTGCGGGTCGTAATAAGAATCATGGCGGAGGCCTCGGCATGAAGGCGGTGATCGTGGCCGAGGGAGGTTCTTCGGCCGGCCTCGGGCATATCAGTCGATGTCTCTCGCTTGCCGGCGCACTAGCGGCGCGTGATGTCGCAGTCGGATTTGCCGTCTGGGGTAACGACCGGGCGTTCGACCTCATCCGCTCGGAAGGGTATGAGGTCCATGCATCTTCGGATGGAGTGGTCTCCCCGGGGTTCGTGGAGACCATGCGCCCGGACGTGATCGTCGCGGACTCCTATTCTCTCCCATCGCGGCACCTCGAGGCCTTGCAGGGGATCTCCCCCCTCGTCGTGATCGATGATCTTGCGGATCGTTTCCTTCCGGCCGACATCGTGGTGAACAGCGCTCCGCATGCCCCGGGTCTGAAGTATCGGGCGCTCCCCGGCACTCGGTTTCTGCTGGGGCCGGAATATGCAATTCTGTGGAGCGAGTTCGCGGAACTTCCCTTAAGGAGGATCGAGGGGAAGGTCCGTCGCATCCTTGTCACCATGGGGGGCGGCGATCCCTTGAATCTGACTCCGCGGGCCGTTCGAGCGATCCGGTCCGTCCTCGGGGATGTGCATATCGACGCAGTCATCGGTCCGTTTTTCGAAATGGGTCGGGGTCTCCCCGTGGAGGAGGCAATGTTGCACGTTACTCCGAAATCGTTGTACGGCTTGATGGCGGGGACTGACCTCGCTGTTACGGGGGGCGGGCAGACGACGTACGAACTTGCCGCAACCGGGACGCCCGCCGTCGTAGTGACCGTAGCTGACAATCAGGTCCCGCAGGTAACGGCGTGGGAATCCTTGGGTGTTCTGAAGTACGTCGGTGACGCCCACATTCCCTCCACGCTGGAGAGGATGGGTACCGAGGTCCATCGTCTTGCGGCCGATCAGGAGGTCCGGAAGGGAATGAGCGCACGGGGAAGGAAAGCGGTGGACGGTCGCGGGGCGGAACGCGTGGCGGATGCAATGCTCAGGGGGTAAACCGTGCGAGCCATCCGGATAGGCGGAGATCTTGTCGGGGTTGGGCACCCCTGCTACATTATTGCCGAGGCGGGCAGCAACCACAACGGGGACTTGGACATGGCCTTCCGTCTGGTGGATGTCGCCGCGGAGGCGGGGGCCAATGCGGTGAAATTCCAGCATTTCAAGGCGAAAACCTTGTACCCGAAAAGCGCAGGGTCGTCCGACTACCTCGACTCTCCGCGATCCATCTACGAAATCATTCAGGAGATGGAAATGCCCGACAGCTGGGTTCCCCTCCTCGCCGAGCGGTGCGGGGAGAAGGGGGTGTCGTTTCTCTCCTCCCCCTTCGATGAAACGGCGGTGGATTGGCTGGACACATTCGTGCCGGCGTACAAAGTGGCATCGTACGAGATCAGCCACGTCCCCCTCCTCCGGCACATCGCCCGGAAGGGGAAGCCGGTCATTCTCTCCACAGGGACCGCGGACATGAGCGAAGTCCTGGAGGCTGTCGGCCTCATTCGCGCGGAGGGGAATGCCCAGATCGTCATCCTGCAGTGTACAGCGAGCTACCCCGCTCCCCTGGAGGCCATAAACGCCCGGGCGATCGTGACGATGCGCGAGATGACCGGCTGTAGCATCGGCCTCTCCGATCATTCCCGGGATCCGATCGTCGCACCGATGGCGGCGGTGGCCCTGGGCGCCGCGATCGTGGAGAAACATTTCACTCTCGACCGATCGCTACCCGGCCCGGACCACAAGTTCGCGATCGAGCCGGACGAGCTCCGGGAGATGGTCCGGCGCATCCGGGAGGTCGAGCAGGCCCTGGGGGATGGCCGCAAGGAGAGACATCCCGTGGAAAAAGAGCTGCATGCCTTTGCGCGCCGTTGCATTTTCGCCGTGAAGCCGATCGCTGCCGGGGAGAGGTTGAGTCCAGGGAACATTGCCGTGCTGCGCCGGGGGAAAAAGGGGGAGGGACTGCCTCCCTCGCAGTACGATGCCGTGCTGGGGCGAACTGCGGCCTGTTTCATCCCCGCGGATTCTCCCTTGCGCCTGGAGGATATCGAGTGAACTTGCATGGGAAGAATGTCGTCTTGCGGCCGATGCGCCGTGAGGATGCGGAGGAGATCGTACGCTGGCGGAATGCTCCAGACGTACATGCCCAGATGTTTGCCGCCGATCCTCCGACGATGGAAGGGCACATGCAATGGTTCGACTCCTTGCAGAAACGGGATGACAGGGTGGAGTTCGTCATCGTGGAAAACAGCAGCGGCCGTCCCGTAGGTACGATCGGGTTGAGCAATATCGACCGCGTGAACCGCCGGGCGGAATACGGGATTCTCATAGGAGAGGCCGCCGCGCGGGGAAAAGGACTTGCCCGCGAAGCCAGTCAGCTGATTCTAAAATACGCTTTTGAAATGCTTCAGCTGCATCGCGTTTTTCTGTATGTTTTCAGGGAGAATGAACCAGCGATTCGTCTGTACCGGGCATTGGGTTTTGACCAGGAAGGAGTTATGCGACACCATGTCTTGAAGGATGGCGTGTTCCGGGACGTGGTCGTGATGGGGTGCATTCACGAAGGGGGAGAATGATCACGAGCCGTATTCGACACCATATCCCTGAAACCAAGTTGGTGGCAACATGACCGACCGGAAAGATCCACCGTCAGAGGCCGAACGGTTGGAACGGCTGTGGGAGGGGGATTTCGGCGACGAATACGTCGATCGCAACCGGGCCGCTGGGGAGAAGAGGGCGCCATTCTGGCAGAACGTCATCGCCAAGTACAATCCGCGTAACGTCCTGGAGGTGGGGTGCAACATCGGCACCAACTTGCGCTGGATCGCCTCGCACATCCCGGAGCGAAATGTCTACGGCGTGGACGTCAATCGGAAAGCGCTGGATGAACTTCATCGAAGTCTGCCCGGTGTGAACGCCATCTGGAGCCAGGCACGGGAACTGCCTTTCCGCGACCGGTGGTTCGACCTTGTCTTCACGACAGGAGTGCTCATCCACCAGCCGCCGGACACGCTGCCTGTCGTCATGTCCGAGATCGTCCGCTGCTCCCGCAGATTCGTCCTCTGCGGGGAATACTACTCCGCGGACCCCACCGAGGTTACCTACCGGGGGCAGCCCGGGGCGCTTTTCAAACGGGATTTCGGAAGCCTGTTCCAGCAGGTGTTTCCGGACCTCGTTCTCCGGCAGCAAGGGTTCCTCTCGCGGGAGGAAGGATGGGATGACGTGACCTATTGGATCCTGGAGAGGACGGTGTGAAAAGGCGCGTCATCATCGTTCAGGCGCGCATGGCTTCCACTCGCCTGCCGGGCAAGGTGCTGATGGATATAGGTGGAAAACCGATGCTGTCTCAGCAACTTGGCCGTCTGAAGCGTTGCCGCCGTGTCGATGACATCGTCGTGGCGACGACAACAAACCCGGAGGACGATCCGGTCGCAGCGCTGGCGGATCGCGAAGGGGTGCGCCTGTTCAGGGGGAGCGAGAACGATGTGCTGTCACGGTACGCGGGTGCGGCGCGGGAGGCGCGGGCCGGGTTGGTCGTGCGCATCACGGCGGACTGTCCCCTGATCGACGCCGAACAGGTGGACCGCGTGGTCCAGGCGCTTGAGGATGGGGCATCCGAGTATGATTATGCCGCGAACACGCTGGATCGCCGGTTTCCGCGCGGACTGGATACGGAGACGTTCTTTATCGACACGCTCGAGCGGGTCGACCGGATGGCGACATCGAAGGAAGCCCGAGAGCACGTAACCTACTTCATCCATGAAGAGCACCCGGAACTTTTTCGGATTCTCTCGGTGGTTGATGAGGAGGACCACTCGGACCTTCGGTGGACTGTGGACACGCCGGAGGATCTCCTCTTTGTACGGAAGGTCTACGAGGGGCTGGGTTCTGCGGTATTGAACGCCGGGTACCGGGATATCCTGGCTTTTGTCCTCCCGCGTCCGGATCTCATCGCGATCAACCGGGACGTCGCCCAAAAAACCGTGTGAAAAGAATGCAGCCGCCTATGCGTGATACCCGGAAAGCAGATTCATGATTTCCTGTATTGTTCGTTCCAACGTGTATTGACTGGCCTGCGAGCGGGCGTGGGCTTCCAGGCCGTCGCTGTCCGTGGCGTCCAGGGCGTTCTGCACCTGGCGAGCGATCTCTGCAGGATCCCTCGGATTGTCGAGGAGCCAACCGGAACGTCCCTCATCGATCACTTCCGAGTTCCCCGAAGCGCGGCTCGTCACCACGGCGATGCCCGTTGCCATGGCTTCGAGAATCACGTTTGCCATGGGCTCGTACAGGGTAGGAGCCACCAGGATGTCGGCAGCCCCGTAATATCGTTCCACCCCTTCGGTCACCCCTCCGAGGAAGAGCACCCTTCCCCCGACGCCCCACCGTTCCGCGTTCTTTCGGAAGGGCGTAGTACGACCTTTTCCGACCACGAGCAGGAGGATGGTTTCGGGAAGATAACGAAGGGCTTCGACGGCCGCCATCAGACCCTTGCGCTCGAAACCGGTTCCCACGAACAGCAGGAGTCGTGTGTTGGGCGGAAAACCGAGCTCCCTGTGCACGGCTTCGCGGTATCGCGATTTATTGCGCGGATGGAACCGCTCCAGATCCACGCCGTTGTAGATGACCTGGATGTCCTCTTCCCGCACCCGAGGGTAATTCTGCAGAATGTCGTTCTTGATAAATTGGGACGGCGCGATGATCTTCGCGAAGGCCCGGCGGTTGTAGATATACCAGTCGAAGAAGCGTACGGACAGATGGAGCGGATTCAGCGCAAACGACAGGCGCCGGAGGGGCGAGGCGTGCCGGGAGCGGATCCGGAGCCAGGTCCGGTGCACCCCATCAGACGCGCGAAAGATATCCTGTCGAAAGAGACGCTCGTTGCTGAAGACAACGGCTCCGGACAGCTCCCGGAGGCGGCGCCTGCAAGCGAGGGGGAAACTCCATACTTTGAAAAGGGAAAGCCCCTGAAGCATGGAAACGCGATGGAAAACAATCCCCGTATCCGCTTTCTGCACCCAGTGGTTGGACAGGATGTGTACCTCATGTCCTTGGTGTACAAGCGCCTCCGAAAGCAGTTGCAGGTACCGCTCTGCTCCTCCGTAGGGATTGTATTTTTTCCGGATGATGGCGATCTTCATGAGACATCCGACGGCTTGAGGCTGGCGGCCTTGCGTTTCGCTTGGACCTTGCGGTCGTGATGCCGGATTCGCTCGGTCTTCCGGACGATCTGCTGGAGCAGGCGACCGGCCGTCCGTACGCGTTCGAGGGAACCGAAGTAATGAACAAGGAACCGCAGACAATCGGTCCGTGTAATCATCGGTCGCGGAGCCGAATAATAGATCGCTGCAAGATCCTTTACGATCCAGCGACCTCGAAGCCACCTGCGCCGGTCTACGCGTTGGAGATCCAGAACCCGCCATTCTCTGAGGCCGCCGTCCACGCGGATGAAGACATGGCCGCAGTAAAAGTCGCGGTGATTGAACCCCAAGGTGTGCATTTTGCGGGCGATGGCCGCAATCTCTTGGATCATGTCCCGTTTTTCCTGCAACTTCGGTTGCTTCAGGGGGGGAGTGTACTGGGCCTGGATATATTGATGGAGTGGTTGGAATCCTGTCAGCTCCGCCGTCATGAGAAACGATCGGCCGCCGGAACCAGCGGGCTCTTCCCCCGCGGCCACCGGGTGGAGGGTGGGGATTCCCGCCTGCCGAAATGCTTCGATCACCTCGAATTCTTTTCGGCCCCAGGAACCATGAAAACCGGAAATCCGGTTCCGGAGTCTGTCGACGGCCCGCATCCGACCGAAATGCCGCTTGAGAAAGAAGGATTGTTCTCCTTCGGCCGCGGCCAGCGTCAGCCGGGTCATGGTGCGGTCGGGAAGGTTCTTGATCCGCGTACCGCCTCCGTAGGAGAAGAAGTCGGGGAGTCCGCGCAGACCGTTGCTAGCGAGCGTCTCCCGATAGGACGGATCGATATGCAGCCACATCATGCGGTCAGGTGGCCTTCCTGCCGAGGAGGAGCCACGCAACGGTCGCGATCGGCGAGGAGGGGTGGGTCTTCACGATCCTGGCACCGGGAAATCGAAAAGAAGAAATAGAAGACGGATCCCGGACACGGACGTTCCCTGCGAACCAGGGTCCTTTTCTCTCCGATAGCCTTGTTTGTGAACAGTGAGGTCATGTGGATCTCCGGCGCGATGGACAAAACGTCGGGCTTATTCTACCACGGCGGCCCCGACGCCCCGGTCATGCGCTGTGCCCTTCGTAACCGTTCCGATAGCCTCCGAACCTCCGACCACGAGGCCTTCGGATCCCACCCCAGTCCGGACTCCACAAGGTAGCGCGCGAAGCACTCCTCAAGCGGTGCGATGCACTTGAGGATCGAAAAGTTATAATATGATCTTGCTGATATGGCAGGAATCGGATTTTGGAACCACCCGCCGGGAGACATCACCATGGGAATAGGAAAGAAGCTGAACCGTTCCCTGAAGAGATTGCTATTGCGTATGGGATACGACCTTCGTCCGGTCTCCGAAGGATATGATCGCTCCCAGGGATATGTCTTGTATCGCTTCACCAGGCCGGATGGCTCCTTCGATCTGGATAGCTATCGGAAGATCCAGGAAGAAGGAAACAAGAACAAGCTCGAAAACGTCTGGGTCATTGAGGAAAACATCGCGTTCCTGGCGGATTACCTGAAACGGCACATCGGCAATCCTGTCCGGGGCATCTGCCACGGGACCCGGCGTGGCATGGAACAGGAATGGTTCCGGAAGTACATCCCGGGGTGCGACGTCATCGGGACGGAGATTTCCGAAACGGCCACCCGGTTCCCTTATACGATTCAGTGGGATTTCCACAATGTTAAGGAAGAATGGATCGACGCGTTCGACTTTATCTACAGCAATTCGTTCGATCACACGTACGATCCGGAACGATGCCTGAATGCATGGTTGAGCTGCCTCCGGCAGAACGGTGTCTGTATTATTGAACACAGCTCGAAACATGGACCTTCGAAAGCATCGCAGTTGGATCCCTTTGGGGCAGAATTGGTACAGATGCCATACCTCATTGCGTTATGGGGCAAAGGAAGGTACTGCGTGAGGGAGATCCTGAACGCCCCGAAGACCCAGAACGGCGTGGAATCGACGCACTATCTGGCAATTCACAAATTTTCGTGAACGCCAAGTCGGCGTATCGTCACCGGCCCGGCTGTTCTCCGTCACCCCGTTTCCGTTCTTCGGAAGGCAAGCACCGTTTCCGACATACCGGCAACGACAAAGCCGGAATCCACGATTGCCTGGATAGCCCGTCCCGCAATATCGACACCGATTGCTTTGGGATGGAACTCGACGATGACGGTTCCTACCGATGGGGGAAATCCCGGTGGATATCGCGTCCAGACTCTCTCCGCCCCCTCGATATCGACGACCACTACGGTTGGCTCCAGGTCCCGTTCTTTGCAGAGGGCATGTGCGGTTTTCCAGGGCACGACAATGCCATTTCCCGAAGCGCCGTCCATCCTTCCCGAAAGGTTGTCGGCGGAAGGCAGGAAGGTCTGGGACGCGAATTCGGAGGGGACAGCCTCGCTCCAAAGCGGGCAGCAGAGGACATTCACCAACTCGGCGATAACCCCGTTGAGTTTTAGTTGGCGGTCGAAATACGGCTTGAGCGCCGCGTTCGCCTCGACACAGACGATTCGTCCCCGTGCCCCCGCCGCTTTGGCGAGGAAACACGTCAGAATTCCGATGGACGCCCCGATCTCCAGGATCCTGTCACCTTTCCGGACGAATCGATTGACGAGATCCCTCTCCGCGGTCTCGTACCGTCCGCGGAAGAGGCGGCGCCGCATGCTCGGGCTCAAGGGAGAACTGCGCACGGGGATTTTGACGCCATCGATTTCCGTCAGTTCGGGCCAGATTGGGAAAAACGGGATTTTTGTGAGCAGGTATCTCAAGGCACGGTTCCCCTGGTTTATTGGAGCGCCTGCAGCAAGGCACGCACGTGCGCTTTGGGGGAAAAGAGGCGTTCAGAGCGTTCCTGCAAGGCGGCACGCGCCTGTTCCGCCACGTCCGGCGCTTTAAGCGTCGCAAGAATTTTTCGGGCAATGGCCCTCCCGTCGACCGTGTCGCTCACAAAGAGCGACCGGTGCTCCCCGAAGATCTCCTCGCTTCCTTCCACGGGTGAGGTAAAGCACAGTTTCCCGCCGAGTATCCCCTCGATGAGGGATCGCGGCATCCCCTCCCGGGTGCTCGTGAGAATGACCATATCGGCCCGTCGGAGAACACTTGCGATGTTCGGGATCTCGCCGAGCAGGCAGACTCGATCGGCAAGGCCGGTTTCCTGGATGGCCCGGGAAATCTTGGGTCGGTAATCTTCCTCGACGGCACCGGCGAGCATGAGCCCCCATTCCGTCCATCCGTGTTTCCCGAGTTCGTCGAGACAATGAACTGCCGCCGCCTGGTTCTTTCGGAAACCGACCTTCCCGATGACCAGCATCCACTTTCTTGTCTTTGGATGACGTTCCAGCGCGGAGGCGACATTACGTTCCACGGAAGGGTCGGGGTCCGGCAGGCGGACGCAGTTGTAGACGGTTCGCACCCTGGGTGCCATGACGTCATCGGGAAGGAGTTGGCTCGCCAGGCTGTTCGAGACGCACACGATCCGGTCCAGCTCCTGCAGCCGGTATTTCCTGGCCTTGGAGATGGTGGCGATCCCGTCCCGGATGATGCAGGCGGAGCGGCATCCCAGTCGTTTCGACATAAGGAGGGCATGAGGACTCCACCAGATCTCGTTGCTCACGATGACCTCCGGGGCGAAATCGGAAACGATCGTGGAAAGTCTGGGGATGGCGATCGGAAACCGGGGCCGATGAAACAGCTTCCGCCACTCCGGAATGGGGGCGATGTACACCCTGAGCCCAAGCTCTCGATAGCGTTCGATCATCGGGCCGCTCTCCCCCGCGAGGACGTTGGCGTAAAATGCGGAATTCTCGAGCCCCGCCCGCAGAGTCTCGACGAGGCTCACTTTGGACCCTCCCCCGGAGGTGGCCGATTTCTGAATAAACAAGAGTCGCATTGGCAAAGAGAACCGTTTCCTACGATCGCATGCTTAACAAGATCAAGAGGAAGTACCGCAATCCATGATGACCTTTGCAAGGATACCGGAACCGAACCGGAGATCACCCCCAATGATGATACCTTTTTTAACTTTTTTTTACCCTCCTTCCGGATCCGGCGGGGCACGCAGCAATATATGGCCGTGGAAGATCGCAGGGAAATGTTTCCCCGGACGCGAAGCGCGTGGTTCTGCTGGTGGGCAACAAGTTTTCACGAGTGCGTTTGGGGGAAGTAAAGGAAACGAGAACGGATCTCTTTGTCTGCTTGGGCGAAGGAATTCCCCTTCCCCGGGGTATCTGTTAAAATGGCGTAATTTAGGAAACGCCATCTTTCGGGTGTTTCACCATGAAGGTATGACCGGGAGCGATTGAATGAACCTGGCGGCCGTCGGGACCGGCTACGCTATTTCCGAATGCTTGTTCCGGAGCGCAGGATTTGTCGGATGTGGTCCTTGCAGTCTAACGAAGGTCACCCTGTTCGCTTCCCATGATCATCAGGATATCCGAAGATGCCCCCCCTCGTCGGCGTGATCGATTACCGGATGGGCAACCTCAAGTCCGTCGCCAATGCCTTTGCTCATATCGGAGCGGACGTCCGCATCATCAAGGATCCCGAGCAACTGGTGGATGTCGAAAAAATCGTGCTGCCCGGGGTCGGAGCGTTCGGGGACGGAATAGCGAATCTGCGTGCCCTCGGTTTCCTGCCGTTTATGGAACGCGAAGTGTTCCAGCGTTCGAAGCCCTTTATGGGGATCTGCCTTGGATTGCAACTGCTGGCCAAGACAGGGTGGGAACATGGGCGAAACAAGGGCCTGGGATGGATCCCCGGTGTCGTGAGAATTCTTGCTCCTTCCGACGAGCGGCTCCGGGTGCCGCACATCGGGTGGAACGAGGTGGTGTTCCGTCCGGGAGAACGGTTGTTCGAGGGTTTGGGGGACAGGAAGGATTTCTATTTCGTTCATAGCTATCATTTCGTCCCGGAGGACCCATCGGTCGTGACCGGGGAATGCAATTACGGAGAGAGCATCGTCGCGAGCATACGGAAGGACAATATCGCGGCTGTCCAATATCATCCGGAAAAAAGCCACAAGTCAGGCATTAAGGTCTTGGAGAACTTCGTGCGGGGATTGACGGACTAGTCGGGATATGTTGAAGAACCGGTTGATCCCCTGCCTCCTGCTGAAGAACGGGTTGCTGGTCCGGAGCGAGCTGTTTTCGATCCACCAGGTTATCGGAAACCCGGTCCATGAGGTGGAGAGGTTCAGCCAGTGGTCGGTGGACGAACTGATCTATCTGGATATCAGCGAAACCGAAACCTACGACCTCCGGCGTGGCGATACGAAGGTGAAAGGCACGGACGACCAGCTGCGGATTCTTGAGGAGGTTTCCTGTCGGTGTTTCATGCCCCTGACGTTCGGGGGGAGAATCCGGACCATCGATGACATTCGGGAGCGGATTCAAAAGGGAGCCGATAAAATAGCGATCAACACAGCTGCCGTAGAAACACCCTCTCTGGTCACGGAAGGGGCGAAAATGTTCGGCAGCCAGTGCATTGTGGTCTCCATCGACGTCATGCGGCACCCCGATGGACGGTGCGAAGTGTATACGCGGGGTGGGAAAAAACCCACAGGCCGAAACCCGGCGGAATGGGCGAGAGAGGTTGAGAACCTGGGGGCCGGAGAAATATTCTTAAACTCCATCGATCGGGATGGAACGGGGCAGGGGTATGATCTTGATCTTATCCGCGAGGTAACGGACGTCACGCGTATACCAATCATCGCCTGCGGCGGTGTCGGGCAATACGGGGATTTTGCGAAGGGAATCAAGGCGGGAGCTTCCGCAGTCTCTGCAGCCAACATCTTTCATTTCAAGGAGCTCAGCGACCGGAATGCAAAGAGAGCAATGCAGAAGGCCGGAGTCGCGGTAAGAATCTAAGAGGAGGATACCCTTGCGTTATTGCACACGTTGCGTATACCCGGCTATCGCAGCCGCGCCGTTGGAATTCGACGAGAATGGGGTCTGTTCCGGATGCCGTGTCCACGACCAGAGGAAAGCGATCAACTGGGAGGAGCGCAGGAAACTCCTGGCGGATTTGCTCGGCGAATACCGGTCGGCGAGTGGCGGAAACTACGATTGCATCATCCCCGTCAGCGGCGGCAAGGACAGTTACTTCCAGACTCACATCATTGCGAAGGAATTCGGCCTGAAGCCCCTGTTGGTCACATACCACGGCAACAACTATCTGCCGGAAGGGCAGTGGAACCTCAATCGAATGAGGGAAGTCTTTGACGTGGACCAGCACGTGTTCTCCCCGAGCGTTGATACTCTTGTCAAGCTCAACCGGATCTGCTTCAAGCTGATGGGGGACATGAACTGGCAGAACCACTGCGGCATTTTCACCTACCCGGTGCGAACGGCGGTTCAGTTCAGAATCCCGCTCCTCATCTGGGGTGAGCACGGGTACACCGACCTTGCAGGGATGTACAGCATGAGCGACTTTGTCGAGATGACGGCGAAGTACAGGCTGGAACACGCCCAGCGGGGGTACGACTGGTTCGACATGACGGACGACGGACTGGAGATGATCGGCCGCCCCGAGTTGAAAGAAGGGCTGAAGGCGCGGGACATGCTCTGGGCGAAATACCCAACGGACGAAGAGCTCGACGATGTCGGAGTGCGGGGGATCTACCTGTTCAATTATGTGAAATGGGAGGCAAACTGGCACGCAAAGCTCGTGTTGGACCTTTACGGGTGGAAACCGGCGGAAACACCGTTCGAGCGGACGTACAGGCGGTTTTCGAATCTGGATGACCGGTACGAAAACGGGATGCACGACTATCTCCGGTACATCAAATTCGGTTACGGAAGGGCTACCGACCACGCCTGCAAGGACATTCGCGCTGGCCTGATGACCCGCGAGGAAGGGATTGCGATGGTGCGCAAGTACGATCACGTCAAATCGAGCGATCTCCAGTTCTGGCTCAAGTACGTCGGGATGGCCGAGGAGGAGTTCGACCGGATCGCGGACACATTTCGGGACCCAAGGGCCTGGAGGAAGAACGATCAAGGGGAGTGGGAAAAGGAGAACATCTGGGATGCCGGCAAAATACAGGAAGGAAAGCGTGCATGAAAGAAAAGGGTTCCCATGAGAAGTTTTCCGTAGAGGATATCCGGCCTGCGAGCCTCACCGCCAAACAGGCGGAGAAGTTTTCTTCCGACATAAGCAGGCTCCTGCGCCGCAAATCGGAATTCGTTTCCGTTGCCTGCCCGGCATGTCAGACGTTGCGGTCGAGACCGGCATTCCGTAAGCAAGACCTGCAATTCGTGGAATGCGAAGAGTGTGAAACCGTTTACATGAATCCCCGTCCCACGTTGGATATCCTCGCCGAGTATTATTCGACTTCGGAGAACTATGAATATTGGAATACGGTCTTGTTTCCCGCGACGGAGGAGGCCCGGAGAGAAAAGATCTTCCGGCCCAGAGTCTCCCGCATTCTCGAAATATGCAGGCGCAATTCCGTCGGTACCGGGTGTCTTGTCGAAGTCGGCGCTGGGTACGGGATATTCTGCGAGGAAATCGGGAAAGCCGGAGTGTTTCAGCGAGTGATCGCCATAGAACCGACGCCTTCGCTTGCGGAGAGGTGCCGGGCAAAGGGGCTGGAGGTCATCGAAAAACCCGTGGAGAAAGTCCGGCTCGATGCCATCGCGGATGTCGTTGCCTCCTTTGAAGTGATCGAGCATCTTTTCTCGCCGATGGAATTCATTCGCTCCTGTCACGAGATGCTCGTCCCCAACGGGATGCTGGTCCTCACCTGCCCGAACATAAAGGGTTTTGACATGATGGTTTTACGGGAAAGATCCTCGGCCGTTGATGTTGAGCACATGAACCTGTTTCACCCGGGATCGCTCGGCAGTCTGGTCGGGTCCCTGGGATTCGAGGTCCTGGAGATGCAGACCCCCGGTCAGCTCGACGTGGAGCTGGTACGGAACAGCGTCCTCGCGGGGGAGTTCGACATCGACGGTCATCCGTTCTTGAAGCGCGTGTTGTTCGACGACTGGGAAAGGATCGGAAACAATTTCCAGAAATTCCTTTCGGAGAACCTGCTTTCTTCTCATATGTGGATTGTCGCAAAGAAAAGACAAAAATAAAGCGCCCTTCAACATGGTGCTGTGTCGTGGATCGTTCGTGCGTGGCGCTTTTCGGCCGGGCCCCGGGTCGAGGATCTCAGAAAGAAATTGCATGCATTCGACCGGTTCGTTGTCCATTAGAGAATGGAAAGTTTTACTATGTCATTGATGGAGGCGATCGCGGCGGGTGTTCTTCTCCGTGGAAGGTAGGGATATGGTTTTCCAGAATGCAAAGAATGTTGTTCTGCTGGTGGACAACAAGAAAAGGGACCTGTTCAACAGCGCCCTGATCGCCCATCAGCTCGAGAAGCAGGGGGTGACATGCTTTCTCGAACCGTTGGGCGCCTACAAGGCGGCTCTTTCTGCGTACGATCCCGACATGATCGTCTTCAACCACCTGACGGCTGGCCACCTGGTGGAATACTCGAAGAGGCTGGCCCGCCTCGGCGTCCTGACGGCCGTCCTACCGAACGAGGGGATCAGCTACGACAGAGAGGATCTACTGTACAACGCGGGGAGGCACCACACGGGAGCGCACATCGATTATTTCTTCTGCTGGAACGAGGCCCACAAGGAAGCCTTGCGCGAGTGCGGTTTTGACGAGAGTGTTCATATCGAGGTGGTGGGTGTTCCCCGGTTCGATTTCTACTTTGACCCGTGGGCCCGGCTCTTCCGCGAATCCCGGTCCGATGGCGTAGACAGGCCTAGCGTTCTATTGTGCACGAACTTCGTTTTCTCGAAATATCAGGAGTTGCCTGCCAGCGTTGGCGATAAATTTTTTTCGAAATGGAAGGACTTGCTCCCTTCACACAAAAACTATCAGGAAGTAATCGCCGTTAACCACCGGTCCCGAACGCGTTTCTTTGATTTCGCCGAGGCGCTGGTGAAAGAGGGGCGCTACATGATTACGTTGCGGCCCCATCCCTCGGAAGACATCTCCGTTTACGAAAGATGGTTTGCCGGCCTTTCGCCGGACCAAAAGCGGTATTGCCGGCTGGACCCCGACTCCAACATCACGAGTCTCATCCTGGGCTGCGACATCGAGATATCGTGTGAAACCTGCACGACGGCGCTGGAGAGCTGGGTCGCGGGAAAACCGACGATCGAACTGGTCTTCGAGCGGCATCCGATGTATTTTCACGACGACATCGCTTCACTCAACGTCCTGTGCGATACACCGGAAGATCTTCCGGATCTTGTGGAGCAGCAGCTCAATATGCCGGAGCAGAAGTCCTTTATGGAGGGCCGGGTGCGTCACCTCGCGCAATGGTGCAACGCCCCGAACGGCACGTCGGCCTTGCAGATGGGCAATGTCATCGCCTCTGCGGTTTTTTCCGGGGAAAGGGGCGGCAAGCGCTCCTACGGGATGAACGATAAAAGACGTGGGCTTAGGCTTATGGCCTTGAAGAGACTGGGACTTCCGTACAACTACGATCCTTTCCTCCCGGGCAAGGAGAGGATCTTCGGGGGAAGGTACCGGATCAAGCGTTTCGGGTACGAAAAGGCAATCCGACCGTCCGATGTCGCTGCGGCGCGATCCCTCTTGCGATCGGTTGATACACCGTAAATCTCCGGCCTCCGCGGATCACCGGGAAAATTCCGACATTCGCTGGGCCTCGTCGAGAAGCGCCTTCCTGTAGCGCTGAAGCAGAGGTCCGTTGTCTGCGACAAGGGCGTAGTCTTTCCCGTTCCGGAATTCGAACATGTTCATGTTGTAGAGTTGGGTCGAAAAGACGATGCGCAGATCTGCATCGATCAGGGCGGCGGTGTCCCAATTGGCCGCGCTCACGAAGCTCCGATTCGGTTCGGGTCCAAGGAGGGAGGTCCCTTGGGCATATCCCTCGGGGGGAGAGACGCAGCCCAGGGCTTCCATCACCGTAGGCACGAAATCGAGATGGGACGTAACCCGGGTGACGACGCCGGCTTTCTGCCCCGGTGCGTGAAGGACGAAGACCGTCTTCAGCTGGTAGTCGCTGAAGGAAGAAGTGTGCCCGAAAAAGCCATTTTCGTAGAACTCCTCGCCGTGGTCGCCGGTGACCGCCACGATCGTGTTGTGGAGCAATCCTTCGGCAGAGAGGGAAGACAGGGCCTCGCCGATCAGGCTGTCCAGGTAGTAGACCGCGTTCTTGTATCGGTTCCGCAGCGGCGTGGCGGATCCGGGCCCGAGATCCTTGAAATAGTTGATATCGTCGTCAATGGCTGGCGTGAATTTTTTAAAGGCTGGCGGATAATCGTAAGGCTGGTGGGTCGAATCGTAGAAGAGAAAGGCGAAGAAGGGCTTGTCCGACTTCCGGTTTCGGAGAAACCGGATGAATTTCTCCGTGATGATCCGGTCCCGGCTGGCGGTGCCGGCCTTCGATACCTCGTCTTCTATGAACTGGGGAATGCGCACAAAAGCGGTATTCCGGAACTCGGGAAACGCGAGCCGCGTGCTGGAGAGGATGGAAAAATCGTATCCCCGATCCATGAGGGCATCCATGAGGACCGGGGAGCGTCGTTCGCCCAGCACGCTGAACCAGTAATGGCCGTGGATGCCATAAAGAAGGGTGAAGAGTCCAAACCGCGTGCCGTTTCCGCCGCTGTAATGGTTTTCAAAGACGAGCTGCTTCCTGCTGAAGGCGAAGAGGTTCGGCATGATTTCCGGGCGCAGCATGTCGAATCGAAGACCATCCACCACGAGAAGGACGATGTTCGGTGCCTTGGCCCCGGCGGGATCAAACGAAATCGGTTGCCTTGGGTAGTTGAGATGCCCGCCGGAGGAAACCTTGAGGCCCTCTTCCCTGGGGATGTTTATCTTCAACACCTTTTTGGCGAATCGTTTGATCGTGAGGGGCTGGTACAGGGGAAACAGAGTGGCCACCCGCGTGATGTTTGTCTTGTTGTACAGGTCGCCAAAGGCATACATTCCCTTGTCGAGGAGGAGGAGGCATAACCCGGCCACGAAAAGCATCCGCGTAATCCGGGAGGATCGACGCCACTGCCGCTCGCTTCCCGATCCGTACTCCCGGCTTCGATTCAGGAAATACCGGGCCGAGCCCCCGATCACGAGCAGGATTGCGGTCAGCATCGCGCCGAAGGTCAGCCAGGTCCCGAGGCCAAGGCTCAGGGAGTCGGATGCCCCCTCTGTTACCAGGATGTTCCAGACGAGACCGTTCAGATGAAAGTGGAAAATCGAAAAAACTTTCGTATCGATGAGAAGCACCGTCTGGAGAAGCATGTAGATCGCGACTGCCACGATCGGGAATGCTTTCCCACCCAGCACAAAGCCAAGCAGATAAACGATCAGGCCCGCGCTCACATTCAGCATGAAGTAGTGGGCCACGAACGAAATGAAGCGGGGAGCCCAGGCCGTAAGACCCTGTGCCCCCGGATTTGCCGAGAGCAGGGGCCAGGAAATCGCCATCGAGACGACGGTGGCGATCAGGATCAGTGGCGCTATGGCCGAGAAAAAGGGAGGCCGGCGGGAGCGGCGGGATGGCGGGGAGTGAATCACGGACATAATGGTTATGGGAAAAGGGAACGTTCTCCGGCCGAAACGCGGATGCCCATCCTTTCGTGCTGATCGGGCACGATTCTCGTGGGCACCGTCGGGCGGTCATGGATCATGCGGCACATGGGAGATCGTAACAAGAAAGCGCAACGGCGGTCAACGTGTGCGAAGAGGTCATGGGGTCGGCGGGCGGGCACCTGCAAGCCCCAGCACCTCCTCGGCCGCCTCCCGCAGCATCTCTTCGTACTTCACCAGATCCGGCGCCTCGCTGCCGTCGAGGAACCCGATCGCCCGGCCATGCTGCTTCGCCGCGTCGGCGGAAGTGCGTCCCCTTTTGCGAGCGCCCGCCCGGTTCGAACGCTCTCCTCCGTCCGTCAACAGGTACCGGATCTTCGAGCCGGGCGGGAGCGTCACCCCGCGTCCGCACAGCTCCCGGGTGACTTCCGCTGCCGCGGTGTTGGCGACGTACCGTTCGGGCGCCTTGGACAGGCGCCTGGCGATGGAAAGCGCCTCCGGCGGGACGCGTCCGTCGCGCAGTTCGGCTGCCGCGGTTTCCGCGATCTCCCGGAGCTTCGGCAGCATTGCGCGCAGCACGGCCGGGTCTTCCGCCTCCGCCATTTCCATGAGCAGCACCCGCTGCAGGCCGGCGACGAACGGCGGGGCGTCGGATCGGCGCATCGCGATCCCCCGCGCCTTGACCTCCCCGTTCGTGAACGCCCCGACGAACCGGTTCGGGACGGCGACCTTCGGGTTTCGCTTCGAGGGGAGAAAACCGAGCCACCGGTAGATCCCCTCCAGCGCGATCGGCATCCCCGTCTCGAGGGAGATGGTCTCCGCGAGCCGCCGGTAGTCGTCCTCTGACGCGCTACCCCGCTTCACCCAGATCGCGTCGGTCAGGCCGTGCAGGAAGGAGAACCCCTCGCGCTCGGCGATCTCCTTGGCGGCAAGGAGTTTCTCCCGTCCCCAGGCGGTGACCGCCTCGTGCGCCTCGATCCGGCCGAACCGGGCGTTCTTGTACCCGAGGAACCCGAAGCAGACGACGAGGATCCACTTGAGCGCCGCCTGCCGCATCCGGAAGAGGTCGCGCTCCTCCGCGCTCCCGGCTGCCTTCTGCCGCTCCTTGAGGAGCCGGCGCTTTTCGAGGATGGGGGAGAGCACGGCCGGGATGAGGCCCCTCCGGCGTGCGCAGGTGTGAAACCCGATCTCGGGGACGGGGAGACCCGGGCGGCAGCAGCGGCAGTTGACCGTCTCCGGGGAAATGTTGTACCGGTCCATGAGGGACGGGTACATCGAGGCGAAGTCGAGCTCGCCCACGTTTCCGTGCAGCCCGGGCCGGGGCAGGTAGGTGAGCCCCCCCTTGTCGGTCTCGACGAGCCCGGCTCCGGTCTTGAATCCTTCCGGCTCCCGCTTCTTGTAGGGGACGAGAATCCCCCGGGAGAGCGCCGCCGCGATCTGCATCGCCGAGATGGCGGTCCCCGGCGACGAACGGGCCATGCGCTGCAGCGGGATGCCGGAGAGGCGGGACAGTTCGATCAGGCCCGGGAGGCCGGTTTCTCCGAAGAGGAACGAGTTGCGGGCATCCACGTGCCACCGGCCCGAGAGGGTGTGCGCCGCTGCGCGGAAGACCACCCGGCCGTACGAGAAGTACGACCGCTCACGAGCGCGCCGGATGCCGCCTTTTTCCGGGTCCTCCCCCTCCTGCGCGGGGTGTGCCTGTTTCCCTGTCGCCCTCCCCGGCGGACGGGGGGCGCGGCCGAGGGGGAGCGGCATGCGGAGCCTGGAGGCGAGGGCGAGCATCCGTGGCAGGAGGTAGTCGTCTCCGTACTCCGTGACGATCAGGTCGGGGTCCGCGCTGGCCAGGAGCCGCAGGAACTCCCGGAGGAAATCCGTTCCGTTCTCCCCGCAGAGGACGTGGGTCGTGCCGTCGGCCGAAAAAACGAGCGGTCGCGCCCTTCCGTGTGCGGGGTGCCCCGTCCCTTCCGCCCGCAGAAATGCCCGGGAAAGCGGCGGGTAGGGGGGATCGACGTCCCACGGCGAGTCGAGGATCCGGGCGGAGAAGAGCCTCCCGTCGCCTGCGCATTCCACTTCGGCGAAGGAAAACGGGAAGAGCCCGGTCGCGCAGGCGAACTGCTGCTCGGAGGCGATGTCGGCGTTGAAAAGCGTCTCCGGCCCGAACGCGCTTTCCGCTTTCCGGACGGTTGCCCGAAGGAGGAAAGGCGCCGGGACGGCGAACGTCCATGCCGGGACCGTCCTGCCGGAGAAGAACTCGATCCCCTCGCTTTTCCGGACGTCGCATTCCCAGCGCCTGGCGGCGGCCCGGACCGCGGTCTCCCGCACGCCCCGGCCCGCCACGGCGAAGGAGGGGCGGAACGGGGCGAACAGGGTCACGTTTTCGCCGCCGGCCGTCCGGAACCAGACCTCCATCCCGTCCCGCACGGCGAGGAGGTCGAGCACCCACCCCTTCAAAAGCAAAAGGACGTTCTTAAAACTTTTCATGTCCGGCTCCCAGCCCACCGGTGCGGCGGGTGCCTCGATGGGCGTCCGGGACCTGCACAACCCTGTCCCGAAGCGACTGCACCGATAAGCGGGGACCCAAGGCGCAGCGGGGGGTTCCACAGAGCGGCGTGTGGAGCGAGAGGGGGGAGTACCCCGCAAAGCGGGGTCCGTTTAGGCGAGCGGAACCCGCAGCGAGCGGGCGCAAGGTCGCTCGCGTAGCGGAGTGGAATCCCCCGCGAGCCGGGGCCCTTCACGGGAGGCTGCCTGCGGCAGGAAGTCATGGGTCTCCCTCTTTCCGGCGCGCCAGGATCTCCACCCGCTCTGTGAGGGTGGCGAGCCGGGCCGACAGCTCCCGCACCGCCCGCCGTTCCTCGACGAGGATGCTCATCAGGATCGCCTCGAACGGGACGGCGCGCCCCGAGCAGGTGCAGGCGGCGGTGTGGTACCTTGCCGCGGCGAACAGCTCGTCGAAAAGTTCGCGGTCCTCGCGTCGCAGCGCGCGCCGGAACGCCTTCCACGACTCCTCCTCGCGGTACAGTTCCTGGGTGAAGGGGAGCACCGTCCGGCCCATTTACGTCTCGCCTTTCAGGGGGACATCTCCTGTGAACGGGGACACTCCCATCGGGGACATCTCCTTGGCTCAAGTCTTTCGTTGCAGGAGTGTCCCCTCCCGGCGCAGGAGGAGGCACGGGTCGGCGATCCGGACGAGGTGGCGGAAGAAGCCGGCCCGGTCGCCGCCCTCCGGGAAAGGGGGGTCCGAGCCGACCAGCACTACCCGCGTGCCGCCCGCCGCGAGGCGGCGCAGTGCGGAGAGGCAGCTTCGGAAGACCCGGCACGCCTCCGCGTAGGGGACGTCGGCGTCCGCGAACGTCTCCGGCAGCCCGAAGACGACCGCGATCCCCGCCCCCGAGTGGTCGAGGGCGGGCCCGAGCCGCCGCGACAGGAGCGCCTCCATCTGGTGGCACGTGAAGGCGCGGGAGACGAGGATGCGGGAGAGCGCGACCCTGCCGCTTCCCCCCAGTGCCCTCTCCGCCTTGCCGATCTCGTACGGGTCGAACCGGTTTCCGCCGTCCACCGCCACCACGGGCTCCCCGGCCACGAGGGGGCGGGCCAGCGCGCGCAGCGCCAGCCGGTGGGCGCCCGCCCCGAAGAAGCCGGCGAGTTTGCCCGGCGCCGGGCGCAGGCAAAGGGCGGAGGCGCGCTCGATGTCCGCGGCGGCAGGGGAGACGAGCGGTGTATGGGGCGCGCGACCTTTCAAAGCGGCCTCCCCCCGGTTCCTAGTGTACCTTCTCGTAAATAGCTTGACGCACCGAGAGCGTCGATGCGCCGCGCCAGCGAGGCGCGCGACTGAGGCGTACTGGAGCGAAGTACGGCGCAAGGAGCGCAACGAAGCGGGAGCGAGGGGCCTGTCCCCGGAAGGGTCGGCAGCCGAGGCGAAGCGGATGCGCCGTCAGACCGCGAAGGACAACCGAGCACGGCGCAGGCGTACTTGCGGTACGCCGAGCCGGGCGCAGGGAGTCCGACAAAGGGCTGGCGGTGCAGACCGAGCCGCAGGCGCCGGTCGCCAAAAGGACTGCCTTTTCTGCTGCGACAAGCGATCCCCGGGCTGCGTCGGGCGTGCTCGTCGCTCGCTTGTGCGGCGTACTGACCGTACGCCTCCGCGCTCGCTCCTGCGCTTGCCCGCCTCGCCTCGGGTCTCCCTTGTCTCGCGACGAAACCCTTCCGGGGACCGGCCCCCTGCAGCGGCGATCGAATGCCAAGATATTTGCGAGACGGTGCACTATAGTTTCCGGAAAACGCCGACGACTTTCCCCGCGATCCGGAAGGACGGGAAGCCGTCCGGCACGTCGAGGGGGGCATAGGCGGGGTTGGCGGGCTCGAGGCGGACTCCCCCGTTGCGGCGGCGGATCCGTTTGACCGTGGCCTCCCCGTCGACGACGGCGACCACGATCTCCCCGTCCTCGGCGGTCTCCTGCGTCCGGACGAGGACGTAGTCCCCCTCGCAGATGTGCGCCCCCTCCATGCTGTCCCCTTTCACGCGGAGGGAGAAGATCTCCCCTTCGCCGGCCAGCGAAGGATCCAGGAGGAGTTCCTCCTCGGCGAGCTCGATCGCCTCCCGGGGGCTTCCGGCGGGCACCCGTCCCAGCACCGGGATGCGCAGGAGGGAAGGAAGCGCCGCCTCCCCGAGAAACTCGATCCGGCGAGGGGATTTCCGCTGGCGGCGGATGTACCCCTTTTTCTCAAGCAACTCCATGTAATAGAAGGCGTTTTTCTCGGCGATCCCGAAGCGATCCGCCACTTCCCTCGCGGTGGGGGCGAAGGAGCGGGAGAGAGTGAACTCCCGCAGAAACGTGAGAACCCTGCGCTGTCTGGCGGTCAGCGGCCTGCCCATATGGGTATGTTGGCATACCTATACGGGCAGGTCAAGGGGGTATGGGAAAGGGGGTCGCTACTCTCCCCGGAAAGCGGGCGGCCGCTTCTCGAGAAACGCCCGCACTCCCTCGCGGAAGTCCCCGGTCCGGGCGGACGCGGCGATGCGCTGACGCTCGTCCTCGAGCTGCGCTTCCAGCGGCTGGCACAGCGCCCGGTTGTACAGCTCCTTCGCCCTCGCGAAGGCGAGGGTGGGGCCGGAGGCGATGCGTTCCGCCAGTTCCGCCGTCCCGGCTTCGAACGAGTCGTCGGGCAGAACCCGCTGGACGAGCCCCCACGCAGCCGCCTCTTCCGCGGCGAGCGTCCTGCCGGTCAAGGTAAGCTCCATGGCCCGATGGGTCCCAATGGCCCGGGCGAGGAAAAAGGTGGACCCGCCGTCCGGGGAGAGCCCGATGTTCTGGTAGGCCAGGGTGAAGCGCGCCGAGGCCGCGGCGACCACGAGGTCACCGGCCAGCGCCATGGCGAAGCCGGCCCCCGCCGCGACGCCGTTGACCGCGGAGAGGACGGGTTTGGGGCAGCGCCGAAGAGACGACATGAAGGCGTGCAGCCGGACCGTGAGCTCCAGGAAGTTCGCGGCGGCCTCCGCGCGGAAGGATCCCATCATGCCCACATCGCCGCCCGCCGAGAACGCCTTCCCCGTTCCGGTGAACAAGATGCAGCGGACGCCCGGGTCGTCGCCCAGGGACGAAATGGCGTCGAGCAGCTCCTTCCCCATTTCGAAA
>Ga0224512_10000397_pt1 | contig 46415 bp, 41 predicted proteins | sample SF_May12_sed_USG_4_FD_169103 | JGI IMG/M metagenome (GOLD analysis project Ga0224512, IMG submission 169103) | Sediment microbial communities from San Francisco Bay, California, United States - SF_May12_sed_USGS_13 | ecosystem: Environmental > Aquatic > Marine > Sediment | place: USA... | reverse complement strand
CGTGGGCCTGGATGACTGTGGGCGAAAGCGACGGCAACGCCGCGGCGCGGATCGCCAGCCGCGGCCGAAGCGGAGGAAGCCCCGGGTCTCGTGCCCTACCTGGAGTCTTTTTTTGCGACCACAAGCCACGATTTTCCAGACATTTGCGTGAAATGTCGGCGCGCCGACATGGGCTCGGCGGCGGCGCCCGGACGGCTTGACCCCCCGGCGGGGCATGTCCTACACTGCGGCCCGAGCCGGCTGCCGATGATTCTAGCGATCGCCAATCAAAAGGGCGGGGTGGGCAAGACCACCACCGCCATCAACCTGGCGGCCGCGATGGCCTCGAAGGGCCTCAAGACCCTGCTCGTCGATCTCGACCCGCAGGCCAACAGCTCGCTGACCTTTCTCGAGCCGGGCAGCGTCGGGCGCAACGTCTACGACGCCCTGGCGGACGACGAGGTCAGCCTCGAAGAGGTCACCTACAAGGTCCCGGGGATCGATTGCTTGTGGGTCGCGCCGTCGTCGATCTCGCTCGCCAAGATCGAGGCCAAGCTGATCGGCGAGATCGACAGCTACTACCGGCTGCAGGATCGGCTGGCGCCGTTGCGCGGCGACTACGAGTACATCGTCATCGACACCCCGCCGGCGCTCGGCATCATCACGGTCAACGCCCTGGTGGCGGCCAGCCATCTGCTGATTCCGATCCAGTCCAGCTACTTCGCGCTCGAAGGCACCGACGACCTGCTCGAGACCGTGGACAAGATCAAGGCCCGGGCCAACCCCGAGCTGCAGATCCTCGGTGCCGTGCTGACGCTCTTCGACAAGAGGACCCTGCTGTCGCGCGACATCCGCAAGCAGGTGCGGGCGGTGTTCGGCGACAAGTTGTTTGCCACCACGATCTCGAAGAGCGTCCGGCTGGAGGAGAGTCCGGCCTACCGCGAGTCCATCTTCACGTACGCGCCGAAATCAAGCGGCGCCTTCGAGTACTACAAGCTCTCGGAGGAGATCCTCAGCCGGGTGTGAGGGTCGTCGGGAGCGGGAGGAGCCAGAGGTTGGACCAGCCAGACAAGCGACGCGGCCTGCCGGCGCGGGTCAAGATGCGCCACGACACTCATTTCATCGACGAGCTGACCCAGCGCCATCAGGAGCCGGTCGGCCTCATGGTGGCCCTCTCGGCTCTCGAGCCCGACGGCGCGCAGCCGCGAACCGTGATGGGCGACCTCGACGACCTCGTCGGCTCGATCTCGGAGCGCGGGATCCTCGAGCCGATTCTCGTGCGGCCGATCCCGGCGCCGTCGCTCGACGGCCCCGAGTACCGGATCATCTCCGGCGAGCGGCGCTTCCGGGCGGCCCAGCAGGCCGGGCTCGACGAGGTGCCGGTGATCGTCTTCGAGGTCGACCCGGACGAGGCGCTCGAGATCGCCCTGATCGAGAACCTGCAGCGCAAGGACCTGACGCCGTTCGAAGAGGCCGCCGGCTTCCGTGCCCTCGCCGAGCGTCACGGCTACACCCACCAGGAGGTCGCCTCCGCCGTCGGGCGCTCGCGCAGCCTCGTCACCGAGACCCTCAAGCTGCTCGAGATGCCGCCGGCCGTGCGCGAGGCGGCCGAAGAGCTCGGCGTCGCCTCCCGGTCCCTCCTGCTGGGCATCGTGCGGGCGGCCGGCGGCGACGAGGCGGGGATGCTCGCGATGCTCGAGCAGGCGGCCGAAGGGCAGCTCAACCGCGACGACGTCCGCCGCGAGGCCCGGTCCGCGACCCGCGAGCGCGCCGCCGCCCGCCGCAAGCCCTACGTGTTCAAGTTCCGCGCCCCCGACAAGACCTTCAAGCTCTCTCTGAGCTTCCGCCGCAGCGAAGTCGACCGCGGCGACCTGATCGGCGCCCTCGAGACCATCCTCGAAGAGCTCCGAACCGCCGAGCAGGCCGAGCTCGGGCCGATTCCTCAGGCACCCAGGCCGCTGCCGGCGGCGGGCTCGGAGTCCGTCCGCACCGAGCCCGACGTCGAAGAAGAATAGCGGCAAGGAGCGAGAAGGCGCTCGGCCCGCGCGGGCGCCGAGGCGCGAGCGAGCGCCGCTCCAGGCGGCCTCGCGGGCGCTTTCGAGATCACGGGCGGAATGCCGCCCGGGTCTCCTCGGAGGCTTCGGCGAACGCCACGGGGCTGGCTGGGTAGGGCGAAAGAACGGTGACGCCGCGGCGCGGATCGGCAGCCGAGGCCGAAGGATAGGAAGCCCCAGGTTCTTTGGCCTACCTGCAGTCTTTTGGCGACGTTTGGCAGCTGCCATCGCTACGAGGTCGGGAAAGCAACCGGCTCGCGCCGGCGTCGAGGCGCGATCGAGCGCCGCTCCAGGCGGCCTCGCGAGCGCTTTCGAGATCAGGAGCGGAATCCCGCCCGGGTCGCCTTGGCGGCTCTGGGGAACGCCACAAGGGCTGGCTGGGTAGGGCAAGAGAACGGTGACGGCGCGGCGCGGATCGCCAGCCGGGGCCGAAGGATAGGAAGCCCCAGGTTCTCTTGGGCTACCTGGAGTCTTTCGGCGACGTTCGCCAGCTATGAATCGCTGATGGAAGGGATCGGGTTACACTGGGTTGGATACACCAACGCGGCAAGAAGACGCCATGCTCAGGCTCACGCGGATAGCGGTGATCGGTAGTAGCGGCTTTCGTCGAGGGTGGTGCTACCTTCACGGCGTCGCTTGGGTTGCGGTTGGTTTCTTCATAATCTGGCTATCGCTCTACTTCGGATGGCGGCTTCTTGACCGTCGCGGGCCTTCGGAGGTACTGGTTCCCTTCGGCGTGATGGTGGCCATCGGCGCGGCAATTGCTTGGCTGGGCCGCCGGTTGATCGCTGCGACCCGCGGAGACCAGCGCTCGGCAGCGATCGTTCGGCGCGCGCTCCTCGTTCTCCTGGGCTGTTTCGTTCTGGTGATAGCCGCGAGCATCATCCGGGCTCTGGGAGGAGCGGCTGATCCGCGCTCCGCGCTGTTCGATCGCTGGAGCGCCGTCTTTCTGGCGCTCGGCGCTCTAGACGGCCTTCTGATCTTTGGAATCCTGTCTCAGCCGCCGGGTCAGCTACCTGACCGCAATGACGGCGGGTGATCGAGATGATCGAGCATGGGCTCGGCGCCAGCCTGCCGGGGAGACTCCTTGGGCAACCGAGCGACGGGGGGTGAAATCGATGTGATCACGGGCAGCGCTTTGGATTCCCATTCCCAGGATGCCACTAGTCGCTAGCAATTTCATCGAGCGTATGACGGGCGCCGTGATTAGCGAGCTCGCTGCGCACGGCGTCCACTGCGAGCGCGAAGAGATGCGCGCACCGGGCGTCGTTCGCCTCAATTTCCTGCTCCATGACCTGGAGCATGTGGTGATCGTCGGCCCAGAGTTTGCTCAGATGTATGCCGGCGATGCGCTCTACGAGCCGATCTACAGGTGGGAGCGCGTGTCACACGACAGGCTCATCGAGAGCTTCGTTGCACGGCTCAGAGGCTATCTCGAGGACAGGGAATGGGAGAAGGCCCTCCCTCGTCCTCCGGGGATCATTGAGCGGTGGAAAGCGCGACTTCTTGGGAGGAAGTAGCGGCTCCGTGTTCATTCATCGTCGGGTCCGCCTTCGAAGGCGCCTCCGGGGAGCCCGGGTCATCGGGATGCGGTCGGCGGTCAGGCCAGGTTGGGTAGGGACGAGAGAACGGTGACGCCGCGGCGCGGATCGAAGGCCGAGGCCGAAGGGGAGGAAGCCCCAGGTTCTTTGGCCTACCTGGAATCTCTTGGCGACGTCCAGCAGCTGGCGAACGCGCAAAGCACACGCCGACGGCCGCAGACTCCTGCCCATGGCGGTTTTAAGTTGACATAATATATCTTATCGGACTCATCCAACGTCTCCTGGGCAGGCTCCTGTCGGCACTCCTCGCCCGCGCACTCGCGCTCTTTTCTTGCCCTGCCGGGATATGGCTCTTCCCGCACGTGATTTCAGTTAGAATGATGCCTTCAGACGATCGGCTTCGCCGACCCCTTCAAGGAAGGAGCGCATCGTGAGTGCAACGACTCCTCGACCCTTGCCCCTCCTCCGTGTCCCGTGGCTCGCGGCGCTCATCGCCGGAGTCCTCGCCCTCGGCGGCGGCACGCCGGGGGGCGCCCAGGACAACATCTTCCAGGACGGCTTCGAGTCCGGCACCTGCCTGGGCTGGCACCTCGCGGTGCCTTTCTGCATCACTCCGACCGTCGGCCTGCGGGTCGAGATCACCTGGGACACGCCGGGCGATCCGGACCCCGACGACGAGGTGGGCTCGGACCTGGACCTCCACGTTCTCCATCCGCTCGCCGCCGGCGACTGGGAGAGCGCGTTCGACTGCTATTCGGGCAACCCGACCCCCGACTGGGGCCTCCCGGGCCAGTTCCACGACGCCGCGCTCATCTTCGAGGACCACGACGGCCTCGGCCCCGAGGCGGTCCAGCTCACGGCTCCCGAGAACCTCGACTACGCCGTGGGGGCCTACTACGTGGACGACGCCGGGTTCGGCGAGTCCTTCGTCACTCTGACGATCTACAGCGGAGGCGTGCCCGTCTACCAGTACCCCGGCAAGCTCCTCTTTCCCGGCGAGTTCTGGGAGGTCGGCCTCGTCACCTGGCCGGGAGCGGGGTTCACGGAGATCGACGTCGTCTGGGTCGGGATTCCCTGATCCCGCGGCGTCCTGGCCAGCGCGAGGCGACCTCGTCGTATTGCCAAAGGCTCCTTTGCGGTGAGGTCTCCCTGCTGCTAGAGTCCGGCCTCCGCACGACTGCGCGATCCGAGCTCTCCGACTCCGGAGGCGCGAGAGCAGTCGCCGCCGGTAGCCGATGAGCAACCACTTCCCCACCGCCGCGACTGCCCTTCTGCCGGGGGCCGCCCTGCTCCTGGGCGGCTGCCTGGGGGCGACGGACCCGGCGCTCTCCGGCGGCCAGCGGGTACCGGGGACCGAGCTCGCCATCTGTCCGAACGACACCGGCTTCTTCCTCTCACCGGACGGCCGGTGGCTGGTGTTCGAGATCGGAGACACCTCCGATCCCGGCTACGTCGCCTTCGCGAGCCCGCGCTTCGCGGTGCTCGACGTCGTGAAGGCCGAGGTTCGCGAGGTGGTCGTGGCCGAGGACGTTCTCGCGCTCGCCGGGGAGCAAGAAGGCCCGCTCGCGGCCCGCGCCTGCTGGGACGCGGACGGCCGCCGCCTCGTGATGCCCGGCCCGGGAAGGGGCTCGTGGTTCGCCATCGACGCCGGCTCCCCGGCGCCCGGCCTGGCCGCGGCCCAGTCTCCGGCTTGCGCGGCCGAGGGGGAGGGCGACGATCCCGCGGCCGGCGTGATCCGGATCGAGCGCCGTTCGCCGCGCCGGGTCGAGATCACGTCGCGCGCCGGCGGCGAGGTGCTGGCGGCGCACGAGGCGGAGGGCGCGGGCTCGACGCGGATCGACGTCGGCCGGCTGCGCCTGTCTCCGGACGGGCGCTACGCAAGCTACGTGGTGACCGAGCGCCAGGGCTCCTTCGCCTCCCCCTCCCGCGCCTTCGTCCTCGACCTTGCCGCTCCCCGTCCCGACCGCCCGCGCCTGCTGGCGGCTCCCGTCCTGGGATCCCCGCTCTGGAGTCCGCAGAGCGTCCTCTACGCCTGTACCGGCGGCCGCGGCGACTCGACGCCGCGCATCGTCCGCTGGAGCCCGGAAGCCTTCGACCGACAACCATCATGAGGTCCCGACCAATGAAACGAACCGCACGCGCCCTGTCCCACGCCCTCTTCGCTCTGGCCCTGCTCGCCATCGCGATGCCCGCCTCGGCCCTCGACCGGGCCGCCGTCCCCACGGACGACGAGCTCGCCGAGCGCCAAGCCCTCGCCGCCCGCCAGCCGCTCTTCGATCGAGCCGGCGTGCCGCCGGAGGCCGCGACGGCTTCCCAGCTGGTCGAGGCCCTCGACATCCCTCCGGGCATCGTCACCGGCTCGTCGCTCACCGGCTCGTCCGCCGCGACCGCGGTGTTCCCGAGCCTGGGCGTCCTGCAGCCGAAGCAGGGCACCACCCTGGCGCTCTTGAGCTCGGGGGTGGCCGGGACCTCGGCGCCCGAGCCCGGGGTCGACTTCCCGCCGTTCGGCGTCGCGGGCGACACCGTGGTCCTCACGATCGACGTCGACGTGCCGATGGGCGCGAACCGGCTGACCTTCGACTACAACTTCCTGAGCGCCGAGTTCCCGGACTTCGTCGGCAGCGTCTTCAACGACACCTTCACCGCCGAGCTCACGGACGCCAACGGAACGCGCACCATCGCCTCGGCCTCGGTGAACAGCTCCTTCTTCTTCGCCGCCTCCGGCTCCCGGGCCGCGGGGACCGGCTTCGACATCTTCACCGAGGATCCCTCGGGCGTCGACACCGACTTCTCCGGCGGCCTGCCGGACGCCGGGGTGACCGATTGGCAGAAGGTCGACGTGGCGATCGCCGACGGCGGCCCCGCGACGCTGGTCTTCAGGATCGGCGACCGGGGTGACGGGATCCTCGATTCCGCGGTCGTCCTCGACAGCGTGGTCATCACCTCGCTCGAGGCCGTCGACCCGAATCCGGCGCTGCTCGACGGCGCCGAGGTGTCCACCGATCCCGAGACGCTGGCCACCGGCGGCGAGACCGTCGAGGGCGCGGCCGCGGACGGCGTGACCCGGGTGCTGCTGCGCACGACCGTTCCGAGCTCCGGCATGGTCGAGTTCACGCTCGAGGACGCCACCGCCCCCGAGGACGGCGGGCTGAGCCAGGTCGGCGGCACCGACCGACTCTCCTCGGTGCTGGTGCCGACGGACGAGACCGCCGAGGGCTTCCAGGCCTTCGCCACCTACCTCGTGCCCGAGGACTTCAACCGTGGCGGCGACGACGGGCTGCGCGAGCGGCCCATCAAGTTCAAGGCCCGCTTCCTCCCCGACAACGGCGACGAGCTCGAGAACGAGCTGCCCTTCAAGCTGGTGCGGCCGCCCGTCGTGCTCATCCACGGCCTGTGGTCCGACGGCGGCACCTGGGGCTTCGGCCTGGCGACCGACTCCAGGTTCGAGACGACGATCGCGGACTACAAGGGCACCCACGCCCGCTTCTTCTCCACCAACCTGCTGGTGCCGGCGCGCTACATCAACGAGGCGCTCGACAAGATGCGCGACGACAAGATCGCCGTGACCCAGGCCGATCTCGGCGGGCACAGCATGGGCGGCATCCTGAGCCGCAACCACGTGGGCCGGTCGACCTACAAGAAGAACGCGAACTACGATGAAGGGGACGTCGACAAGCTCGTGACCCTCAACACGCCGCACACCGGGTCCCCGCTGGCCAACGTGCTGGCGGTCGTGCGGGACATCCTGCCGCAGTTCCTGCTCGACAAGCTGCGGGACTTCGGGAAGGCCATCGACGAGGGGGCCATCGACGACCTGTCCAAGGGCAGCGCCGCGATCAACGCGATCCAGCAGACGCCGGTGCCATCCCACGCTCTCGTCGGCATCGGCGGCTCGGATCTCGTCGGCGACGCCCTGACCCTGCTGCCCGGGGGCCTCGGCCTGCTCTTCAAGATCCTCAACTTCTTCGACGACAACACCGACATCTTCGCGGGCATCCAGCATGACCTCATCGTCGGCCGGCCAAGCCAGGAAGGGGGCATGCCCTCCTCCGCCTACACCGTTTTCGACGGCCTCGGCAGCATCCACACCGCCGTCACGAGCAACTCGGCCTACTCGCAGAAGGCCATCGAGCTCTACAACACCGCCGTCGACGACTCGTCGTTCTCGGAGTTCCCGGCCCCCAGCTCGCTCTTCGTCGAGCCCTTCCTCGAGGATCTCTCCCGCCTGCGGGCCGCCGAGGCGGGACGCGCCAGGGCGGTCATTCCGGACGGGCTGGTGATCACCTCGCCGGCGGACGGCGCCATCGTGGCGTCCGGAAGCGTGCTGCAGGTGACGGTCGCGGCCCAGAACGGCTTCGTGCCGGTCAAGGTGATGATCCTCACGCCGGCGGTGGCCGAGATCAGCGACGAGCCGCCGTTCGACGTCGAGCTGCCGCTGCCGGTCGAAGGGGCGGGCGAGCTCGAGATGGTGGCCATCGGCCTCGACGCCAACGGCGACATCACGTCCTCGGCGTCGATCTTCATCAACCTGGATCCGAACGCGGCCCTGACCGGTGTCACGATCGTCAATCGCGACCCGGTCCTCTTCCTCGGCGAAAGCCGCCGCATCTTCGTCTCCGGCAGCTACGCGGACGGCATCTCCCGCGACATCACCGGTTCCTCGGCCGGGACGCAGTACCTGACCTCCGGCCCGAGCATCTTCACCGTGTCCCCCGACGGCATCGTCACCGGGACGGCCGAAGGCATCGCCACCCTGGTCGCGCGCAACAGCGGCCTGCAGGACAGCATCTCGGTGACCGTCGAGGAGGTGCCGCTCGACACGACGCCGCCGGTGATCGAGAACCTCACCGCCGACCCGAACGTCCTGTGGCCGCCGAACCACAAGATGCGGCCGGTGGCGATCAGCGTCGAGGCGACGGACGACAGCGGCGAGGAGCCGGCGTGCGAGATCACCTTGGTGACGAGCAGCGAGCCGGTCACCGGACCCGGTGACACGACGTCGCCCGACTGGATCGTGACCGGTCCGCTGAGCGTCGACCTGCGCGCCGAGCGCCTGGGCAGCGGCGACGGCCGGATCTACACGATCGAGGTCACGTGCACCGACGAGGCCGGCAACCAGGCGAGCTCTACCGTCGAAGTGCTCGTGCCGCACGATCAGGGCAACTAGGCTGCGAAGGCCATCCGCCTGACGGCCGTGGGCCGGCGGCGCGCCCGAGGCGCCCGCCGGCCGCGGCCGGGCAGCGCCGTGACCGGGCGCCCCCGGCGCCGGACTCCGGGCGCGAAGTCGCGCTATCCTCCGGCTCGTGCGCACCCTCTACCGCTACGTCTTCCGCGAGCTCCTGGGGCCCTTCACCCTGGGGGCGATGGTGTTCACGTTCCTGCTGCTGCTCCAGCTGCTGTTCAACCTGGCGCGGTTGATCATCGTCAACGAGGTGCCGGTGGGCCAGGTGGGCCTGCTGCTGGCCCGCTCGCTGCCCAACATCGTGGTGCTGACGATCCCCATGGGATTGCTCTTCGGCATCCTCGTGGGCATGGGGCGGCTGGCCGCCGACAGCGAGCTCACCGCCATCCGCGCGGCAGGCATCAGCCTGCTGCAGCTCTACCGGCCGATCCTGCGGCTGTCGTCCGTGATGGCCGTGGCCACGGCCGCGATCTACCTCTTCGTCCTGCCGTGGACCAACTCCGCCGTGCAGCTGCAGCTGCTCGAGATCGCCGCCCGCAGCCCTACGAAGCAGGTCCAGGCGCGGCAGTTCTTCGAGGAGTGGGTGGGCAAGGTGCTCTACGTCTTCGACGCCCCGGCCGACGAGAAGCGCTGGTACGGCGTCTTCCTGGCCGAAGACCTGCCGACCGGGGTGACCAAGGTGACGACGGCGCGGGCAGGCGAGCTGCGGCTCGACGTCGACAACGATCGACTGCTCCTGGTGCTCGAGGACGCCGTCGTCCACGAGGTCGACCTCGAGAACCCGGGCCGCTACCCCACGACCTCGTTCCAGAGCTCCACCCAGGTGCTCGAAGACCAGTTCACCTCCAAGCAGCGGGAGAAGTTCGGCTTCTCGAAGGACCCGCGCTCGATGTCGATCGCCGAGCTCCTGGCCCAGCGATCCCGCTCCCAGGCCTCGCCGATGCTGCAGCGCACGGCGCTCGCCGAGCTCCACAAGCGGTTCGCGATCCCGGTGATCTGCCTCGTCTTCGCGCTCCTCGCCCTGCCGCTGGCCGCCTCGGTCAGGCGCACCTCCGGCCGCTCGTCCGGGTTCGCGCTCTCGGTCGGGATCATCGTCCTGTACTGGGTCCTGCTGGCCAACGGCGAGGAGGGCGCGGTCACCGGGCGCTGGCCGGTGGGCATCTCGATCTGGTTCGCCAACATCCTCTTCACGGCGCTCGGCCTGCTCCTGCTCTGGCGCCGCAACAGCGACCGCAGCCTCTTCGGGGCGCTGCGCTGGCTCAGCCGCAAGGTCAGGCCGCGCGGCAGGAGCCTCGCCGCCCGCGCCCGGCGCCCCCGCGGGGCCAGGTCCGCCGCGTCCGGCCGCCCCAGCGCCGTGACGCTGCGGCTCCCCAGCCTCGGCTGGGGCCTGCCCAACCTCCTCGACCGCTACGTGTTCCGGACCTTCGTCGGCGTCTTCGCGCTCGTCCAGCTCTCTCTCATCGCCGTCTTCATGGTGGCCAATCTCACCGAGACGATGGACGAGATCCTCAGGAGCTCGGTCGGCAAGAGCGTCGTGGTCGACTACTACAAGTACCTGTCGCTGCAGGTGTTCTACGACGTGGCGCCGATCGCCGTGCTGCTGACGACGCTCGTCACGTTCGGGCTCCTGTCGCGCAGCAACGAGGTGACCGCGGCCAAGGCGCTGGGCATCAGCCTCTACCGGCTCTCGATTCCGGCGGCCGTGGCCGCGGCTGGCGTCACGCTCGTCTCCTTCGGTCTGCAGGCCGCCGTGCTGCCGGCGTCCAACCAGAAGGTGGCCCGGCTCAAGGACCAGATCTGGGGCGCGAAGATCCGCACCTACCGCCGGGCCGACCGCAACTGGCTGTTCGGCCAGGGGCGCTACATCTACAACTACCGCTCGTACGATCCGGAGGCGCGCGCCCTGAACAACCTCCAGGTGTTCGAGTTCGACGCCGACACCTTCGAGCTCACCCGCCGCCTCTACTCCTCCCGCGCCCAGTACATCGGCGACGCCTGGCTGTTCGAGCCCGGCTGGACGGCGCAGTTCTCCCGCGGCGAGGTGCTGGACTTCACGAAGTTCGACGCCCCCTCCATCGACGCCTACCCGGAGACCCCCGAGTACTTCGAGTCCGAGCTCCGCCTCCCCGACGCGATGTCCTACCGCGAGCTCGAGGAGTACATCGCCGAGCTCGAGGGCAGCGGGCGCCGGGTGCCGGAGATGAGGATCCAGCTCTACAAGAAGATCTCCTTCCCGGTGATCTGTTTCGTGATGGCCCTCGTGGCGCTGCCCTTCTCCTTCCGCCTCGGGCGGCGGGGGGCGCTCTACGGGGCGGGGTTCGGGGTGGTGCTGGGGATGGTCTTCTTCGCCGTCTTCGCCTTCTGCACCACCCTTGGGGAGACCGGAGCGCTGCCCCCCCTGGCCGCCGTCTGGAGCCCCAACCTGGCGTTCGCGCTCTGCGCCGTCTACCTGTTCCTGGGCCTCGAGACGTAGCCCCCTAGAACCGCGACAGGTCACGGCCGAAGAGCCGGGCCTTGACCCAGTCGAAGAGCACCTTGACCTTGTTGGCCGGGCTCACCAGCCGGGTCAGGTAGACCGAGCGCCAGAACAGCCAGGCGCTGCGGCCGCTCCACTGGACGTGGGGCAGGTCGGCGAGGGCGCGGCCGGCGCCGATGTAGGCCAGCATCCCCATCCGCCGGTAGCCGAAGGGCCGCATCTCCCGCTTGCTGCCGAGCACGTCCGCCAGGTAGCGCCCCTGCTGCTGCGCCACCTGCGCCGTGGCCGGCAGCGGCGGCTCGCCGCAGGCGGCGCAGTCGCCCAGCGCGTACACCCCGGCGCGGGCCGGAACGCGGAGATAGCGGTCTACCACGATGCGGCCGTCGGGCTTCGTCTCGAGGCCCAGGTTCTCCACCAGGGGGAGGGGGGCGTTGCCCCCGGCCCAGATCGCCAGGCCGTAGCGCAGGGTGCGGCCGTCGGCAAAGAAGATCTCCGCCGCCTCGACGCGGGACACCGCCGAGCCGGTGCGGACCTCGATGCCGGAGCGCTGGAAGACCCGCCGGGTGTAGTCCGAGAGCGCCTCGCCGAAGCCGCTCAAGAGGCGCTCCCCCGCCTCGACGAGCAGCACCCGGGCCACCGGCGCCAGCGCCGGGAACGACCTGGCGAGCTCTCCGCGCAGCAGGTCCTGGATCTCGGCCGCCACCTCGACGCCGGTCGGGCCGCCGCCCACGACGACGAAGCGCAGACGGCGCTCGACCTCGGCCAGCGGCAGGCCCGGCAGGTCGGCCCCCGCGAAGCGCTCGAGCACGGCCCGGCGCAGGGCACGGCCGTCCTCGACGCTGGCCAGGGGCAGCGCGAACCTCGCGGCGCCGGAGACTCCGTAGTCGGCCACCGCCGCGCCGATGGCGACGACCAGGGTGTCGTACGCGAGGTCGAACTCCTCGGCCCCCACGGCGGAGCGGCACCGCACGCTGCGGCGCTCGAAGTCGACGCCCAGGGCCGCGGCCTCGAGCAGCCTGACGTGCCGCTGGCGGCGCCGCACGGGCTCCAGGATGCTCCGGAACTCCACGCTGCCGCTGACCGCCGAGGGCAGGAGCGGCGTGAAGAGGAAGTAGTTGCGCGGGCTGACCAGGGTGATCTCGAGCGCTGCGCGCCGCAGGTGGCGGATCAGCGAATAGCCGCCGAACCCGCTGCCCAGGACCACGAGCCTGCGCCGCTGGGGGCTGGGATCGGACACGGTCGGCCCACGGTATCCCAGCGCCCACCTGGCGCAAGGGCCTTGATAACATCCCCCGCGGTGGCCATCTTCTTCCTCTTCCTCGTGGCCCTTGCCGCCGGCATCCTCTCCGCGCTGTTCTGGATCCCGGAAGACGACCTGGGCCGGGGCTACTTCCAGACCAACGCGCTCGTGGTCCTCGGCCTGCTCGGGCTGGCCGCGGCGGTGGTCGCCCTCGGCGGCTCCGCGCCCTTCGGCGGCGCGCCGGAGCTCGGGCGCGGAGCCCTGTTCGCGGCGCTGGCGGGAGCCTTCGGCTACTACGCCGCCATCTGGCGCGAGCGCTGGCGGGCGGCGCGCTTCGCGGCGGCGGCCACGCTGGCGGCCGGCGGCCTGGCGCTGTGGCTGGCCGGCCACGCCCTCGTCCGGCCGCTCGTCGCGCTGCCGTTCCACGCGAGCCTGCTGGCCGCCAGCCTCGCCACCTCGGCCCTGCTGCTCGGCTGGTCCCTGGTCACGATGCTGCTCGGCCACTGGTATCTGATCGCGCCGAAGCTCAGCTTCCGGCACCTGACGATCTTCTGCTGGGCGCTCCTGGCCATCGTCGTCTCGCGCTGCGTCACGGTCGGCCTCGCCCTCGTGACGGCGGGCGCCGTCGACCACCTCGTCGAGCCCAACCCGTGGCGGTCGCTCACCGGCTTCGCGGGCCAGGGGATGTTCTTCTGGTTCCGCATCCTCTGGGGCCTCGGGATCCCGCTGGCCCTGGGCCTGATGTCGCTGCACTGCGCCCGCCGGCGCTCGAACCAGTCGGCCACGGGGATCCTCTACGTGCTGGTCGTCGGCGTCCTCGTGGGGGAGATCACGGCCTACTACCTGAGCGCCACCACCGGAGTGCCCGTCTGAGTGCGGATCCGCACTCAATGCAAGGAGTGCGGGCTCCCCTTCCGCTCCCGGCTGACGCGAGAGGCGCGCGACCTCCCCTGCCCCGGCTGCGGCGACTCGCGCCCCGTGGACCTCGAGGCGTGGCCGGCGGACGCGCCGGACACGGTGACCCGCTGCCCGGTCTGCGGCTGCAAGCATCTCTACAAGCAGCGCGACGTCAACCGCGCCCTGGGCTGCCTGCTGGTCGCCGTGGGCGCCGTCCTCGTCCCCTGGACCTTCGGGCTCTCGCTCATCCTGCTCGCCGGCGTGGATCTCTGGCTCTACCTGCGGCTCACCGAGTCCGTCGTCTGCTACCGCTGCGACACCGTCTACCGCGACGCCCGCCCCGGCCCCCGGCAGGGCGAGTTCGATCTCCTCAAGCACGACGTCCTCAAGTACGGCAAGACCTGGCAGGAGGTCGACCTCGGAGACCGGCCGGAAGCCGCGGCAGACGAGCCGTGACTCGGGCGAGTCACGAAGATCGAGGGTGCTCGCATGCGGGAGATGCCGCCGCGCGACCATTCCATCGCCGGTGAACCGACGGCCTTCCTCCGGCCGGGGACTCGGTAGCGATCGCGCGTAGCGCCGCGCGAGAGATCTCCCCCGACCTGGTTTCTGGACTCGTACCCGGCCGCGAATCCCGCCTACGCCAGCTGGCGGATGGGGTCCTGCCGACCGACAGCGCTACGTCTTCGTTCCACAGGTCGACTGAGCCGCCGTAGAGACGATCTCACCGTGCTCGGCGCTGCTGATCAGCCCTGCGTCACGGAAGTCGGTCGCCGCGTGGGCCACGCACGAGACGTACTTGCCGTGGTTCTTCCACGGCACGTTCGTGCCCCGCGGACCGTCGCACGAGCACAGCTGCGCGATGGTGCAGCCGTTGCCCGGGTCCGTCAACCCGCCCAAGGGCGTCGCGGGACACAGATCGGAGCCGTTGGCCACTCCGTCGCCGTCGATGTCCGGATCGCAGGCGTCGCCCACGTCGTCGCCGTCCCAATCCGTCTGGTCGGAGTTCGGCCACATCGGGCAGTTGTCCAGCGCGTCGGACCATTCATCGCCGTCGACGTCCGAGGCGTCGTTACAGGCGTCACCGATGCCGTCACCGTCCGCGTCGGCCTGGTCGCCGTTCGAGACGAACTGGCAGTTGTCGTCGACGTCGGCTACGCCATCGTCGTCATCGTCGCTGTCGCAGGCGTCGCCTTCGCCGTCGTCGTCGGTGTCGTTCTGGTCGGCGTTGGCCGTGACCGGGCAGTTGTCGACGTCGTCATGAGCGCCGTCGTTGTCGTCGTCGGCGTCACAGAGGTCACCGATGCCGTCGCCGTCGGGCGAATCGGCCTGGTCGGGGTTGTCCAGCGTCGGGCAGTTGTCCGGACCGGCCGCGCAAACGTCGGTGACCGCCTGATCCGTATCGCAGACGCCGTCGTCGTCGTCGTCGACGTCACATTCGTCCCCAGCTCCGTCCAAGTCCGTGTCGGTCTGGAACCCGTTCGGTTCGGTCGGGCAGTTGTCCGGACCGCCGGTGCAACCTGACTGGATCGCCGGATCGTCACACACGCCGTCGCCGTCCACGTCTGCGTCGCACGGATCGCCCATGCCGTCCATGTCGAGGTCGATCTGGTCGGCGTTGGCCGTGAACTGGCAGTTGTCGTCGCTGTCGGCCACGCCATCGTCGTCATCGTCGTCGTCGCAGGCGTCGCCGACGCCGTCGAGGTCGGTGTCGGATTGGCCCGGGTTCGAGTCATTGGGGCAGTTGTCGACATCGTCTTCCACGCCGTCTCCATCCAGGTCCGAGATGCCCCCTTGGAGGAGGAGCAGCCAGACGGCGCCGCGATTGACCCCCCCATCATCGTCTGCCGGGGCTCCGACGGCCAGGTCGGACATGCCGTCGCCGTCGATGTCACCCAGGGACGCGACCGAGGATCCGAACTGGTCGTACGTGTCGAGGGGTCCAGAGAAGTTCCCCTCCGTCTGACTGATCTTCTGGTGCGACTTGACCGTGCCATCGGCGCTCAGAAAGAGAATCCACACGGCCCCCCGGCGATCGACACCGCCGTCGTCGTCGCCCGTGGCTCCAGCGACCACGTCGACCAGTCCATCGTCGTCCAGGTCTCCAGGACCACAAAGATCCCACCCGAAGAAATCATCGTCGTCGAGAGTGCCGCTGAAGCCCCCTGTGGACTGCGAGATCTTCTGATGGCTCTTCACGGTGCCGTTGGCGTCGAGAAACAGGATCCAGACCGCTCCGCGGTCTCCCCCACCGTCGTCGTCACCGTTCGCGCCAGCCGCGAGATCGCGGATCCCGTCGCCATCCAGGTCTCCGATGCCCGCGACCGAGATGCCGAAGTAGTCCTCGTTCTCGAGTGACCCCGTGAAGCCTCCCTCGGTATCCGAGATCTTCTGATGGTCTCTCACGGTGCCGTCGGCATTGAGGAACAGGATCCAGACCGCCCCACGGTTCGTCCCGCCGTCGTCGTCGTGGCGACCCGAGACCGCCAGATCGACTACCTCGTCTCCGTCGAGGTCGCCCAGGTTCGAGACGTCGTGTCCGAAGATGTCGCCGTTGTCCAAGCCTCCCGTGAAACCGCCTGACGTCGATGAGATCTTCTCGTGGCTCTTGACCGTGCCATCGGCGTTCAGGAAGAGAATCCACACCGCCCCGCGGTCGGCGCCCCCGTCGTCGTCCTGGTACGCGCCGACCGCAATGTCCTCGTTGCCGTCGCCGTCCAGGTCATCCAGGCCCTCGACGGATGTGGCGAACGCATCGTTGTTGTCGAGGGCGCCAGTAAAGCCCCCTACCACCGATGAGATCTTCCGGTGGCTCTTGACCGTGCCGTCGGTGTTCAAGAAGAGAATCCACACCGCTCCGCGGCGATAGCCGCCGTCACTATCTCTCGGGGCGCCTACGGCGAGATCCGTGACCCCGTCGCCGTCGAGATCACCGATCCTCGCCACCTGGCTGAAGAGATCACCGTCCTGAAGAGGTCCCGCGAACCCGCCTTCCGTGCTCGAGATCTTCCAGTCGCTCCTGACCGCTCCTGGCTGAGCACTTGCTGGACTGGCGCTCACCAGCAACGTCATCAGGCTCGCGACAAGAAGGAATGCCGGCTCTCTGCCCGGGATCCGGGACGCCGAATGCTCCATGATCTCCTCCCTTGGGATCTTCGTTCTCCCAATCGGCTGATGGGCCTTGAAGATTCGCGCCTTTCGGCAGCCCGGCTGTCTTGTCTGCTGAGATCAGGCGAAGACCTGGAGCTTTGCGGCCCTGGGTTTCCCCAGGTGAGCCTTTGTCGAGGCAGTCCATCCTTACACCCTGCACTGGGCTGGAGCGACACCCGAAGAGGTGGGTTCGGCGTCGAGCCATCGAAGCGGTGGACCCAGGAGGGCGCGATGCGGCCGCCGCTCCAGGCCTCGACGCTCCGGGGACCTGGGCGGCGCTCCGGTCGCGACCGCAAGAGCTTCGGAACGGCAGCCAGCGGCTCGCTCCGCGGCCCGACCGGCCTCCCGATCAGCACCCGGCCGCTGGCCGGTGCGGAACAAAACGGGGTTCTGGCGCGTCTATATACAGAGGGCAGGTGGAGCCTCGTCAGCCCATGAGCTCACCCCGTTACCCGGCCATCAGGGTCCGTACCCGCAGCCGGAACCCCATCACGCTGGTCGCGGCCGTCCGGCAGGCCCTGCGCCAGGCGCGCGTCGACCGGGCGCGGATCCGGGAGTTCTCGGACGAGGTCTTCGAGAGCGCCGGCGGAGTCGAGCCCGAGCGGGTCTGCCGGGAGTGGGTGGACGTGGAAGCGCGGCGCTAGCCGCGGCCGGCCGGGGCCCTCAAGTTCCCTCTTCCCAGGAGGCGAGGTACTCCTCCTGCTCGCCCGTGAGCTCCTCGATCTCGACTCCCAGCGACTGGAGCTTGAGCCGGGCGACGGCGTGGTCGAGGTCGCGCGGCAGCTGGTGGACGCCGGGTGGGAGCGGCGCCGCGCCCTTGGCCAGCAGCTCCACGGCCAGGGCCTGGTTGGCGAAGCTCATGTCCATGACCGCCGCCGGGTGGCCCTCGCCGGCGGTGAAGTTGATCAGCCGGCCCTCGCCGAGAAGGTAGACCCGGCGGCCGTCGAGGAGCCGGTACTCCTCCACGAAGGGCCGCACCGCCCGCCGCTCGCGCGCCAGCTCGGCCAGCCCGGGCAGGTCGAGCTCGACCTCGAAGTGGCCGCAGTTGCAGACGATCGCCCCGTCCTTCATCGAGTTGAAGTGCTTCTTGCGGATCACGTGCTTGTTGCCGCTGGCTGTGACGAAGAGGTCTCCCAGGGGCGCCGCCTTGCTCATCGGCAGCACCCGGTGGCCGTCGAGCAGCGCCTCCAGCGCGCGGACGGGCTCGACCTCGACGACCACGACGATGGCGCCCAGGCCCGCGGCCCGGCTGGCCACGCCGCGGCCGGCCCAGCCGTAGCCCACGACGACGACCGTCAGGCCGGCCAGCAGGACGTTCGTGGCGCGCAGGATCCCGTCGATCGTGCTCTGCCCCGTGCCGTAGCGGTTGTTGAACAGGTGCTTGGTGTCGGAGTCGTTGACGGCGATCACCGGGAAGGCCAGCGCCCCTTCCTTGGCCATGGCGCGCAGCCTCGAGACCCCGGTCGTCGTCTGCTCGGTGGCGCCGCGCACCCCCTCGAGCTGCTCGGGCCGCTCGGTGTGGATCCACGAGATCAGATCCGCGCCGTCGTCGAGGATGAGGGCCGGCGGCCGCTCGAGCACGGCGGCGATGGCGCGGTAGAACGACTCCTTGTCCTCGCCGTGGCGGGCGAAGACGGAAACGCCGTGCTCCGCCACCAGCGCGGCGGCGACGTCGTCGCGCGTGGAGTGGCTGTTGCTGGCGCACAGCGCCACGTCGGCGCCGCCCTCGCGCAGCGTCCGCATGAGATTCGCGGTCTCGCTGGTGACGTGCAGGCAGGCCGCGACCCGCAGTCCGGCGAGCGGCTTGTCCTCGCGGAATCGACGCCGCAGATCGCGCAGGACCGGCATGTGCAGGTCGGCCCAGTCGATGCGCAGCACGCCGTCCGGAGTCAGGCGGAGGTCGGCCACGTCGGCCGGAAGCGCGAGACCGGGTACTTCGCTCACCCTGCGGACCACCCCACGTGCCGCTCAGGCGGCGGGCGCCGGAGCCTCGCCGGCCACGCCGGCGGCGGCGCGGATCTCGGCCGCTCGCCCCGTGCGCTCCCAGGTGAAGCTCTCGCCCTCGCGCCCGAAATGTCCGTACGCGGCGGTCGCGCGGTAGATCGGCCGGCGCAGATCCAGGTACTCGATGATGCCGCGCGGAGTCAACGGAAACTCGGCCCGCACGATCCGCTCGAGGGCGCGATCCGAGACCTCCCCCGTGCCGAACGAGTCGACGTTCACGGAGACCGGATCGGCGACGCCGATCGCGTAGGCGAGCTGCACGGCGACCCGCTCGGCGAGCCCCGCCGCCGCCAGGTTCTTCGCCACGTGGCGCGCCATGTAGCTCGCCGAGCGATCCACCTTGGTCGGGTCCTTGCCCGAGAACGCGCCGCCGCCGTGGCTGCCGACGCCGCCGTAGGTGTCGACGATGATCTTGCGCCCGGTCAGGCCGCAGTCCCCCTGCGGCCCGCCGACGACGAAGCGGCCGGTCGGGTTGACGTGGAAGATCGTCCTCTCGTCCAGCAGCTCCGGCGCGATCGCCGTGCGGACGACGTGCTCGATGACCTGGCGCTCGAGCTCGTCGTGCCCGACGTCGGGGTCGTGCTGGGTGGCGACGACCACCGTGTGCACCCGCCGCGGCTGGTGCTCCTCGTCGTACTCGACGGTCACCTGGCTCTTGCCGTCGGGGCGCAGGAACGGCAGGCCGCCGGCCCTGCGGACCTCGGCCAGCTTCTGCGTGAGGGCGTGGGCGAGCACGATCGGCAAGGGCATGAACTGCGGCGTCTCGCGGCTGGCGTAGCCGAACATCAGCCCCTGGTCGCCGGCGCCGCCGGAATCCACGCCCATCGCGATGTCGGGGGACTGGGAGTCGATCGCGCTCAACACCGAGCAGTTGCGGCAGTCGAAGCCGTAGCTCGGGTCGGTGTAGCCGATCTCCTCGATCGTCCGGCGGGCGATCGCCGAGAAGTCCAGGTCGGCCGTCGTCGTCAGCTCGCCGGCGATCAGGACGAGGCCCGTGTTGACGAGCGTCTCGCAGGCCACGCGGCCGACCGGGTCCTTCTCGAGCACCGCGTCGAGGACGGCGTCCGAGATCTGGTCGGCGACCTTGTCGGGATGTCCCTCGGTCACCGACTCCGACGTGAACAAAAAGACTTCTGAAGCGCTCATCGGGGGCTCCGTCCTTGGGTCCAGGCTGGTCTGCGGCGAGTCGGATCGCCGGGCGGCGAGTCCCGGCAGTCTACCCAAGCGCCGCGCGGGCGGTCAATCAGTTGCCGCTCCTCGGATGCCCCGAGTACAGCTCGAAGAAGAGCCCCGCCACGGCGTTGAAGGCGGCCGCCGCGGCGGCGCTGCGCCGCGACTCGAGGCCGCCGCTCAAGGTGGCCACGAGCCCGGCCTGGCGGCGCAGCCCGGCGAGCTCGCGCCGCGGCTCGCCTTCTCCGGTCCGTTCCTCGAACAGCCGGCCGGGGACCTCCAGCGACCCGCTGCCGCCGCAGGCGTAGCCCCCCAGCCCCTGGATCACGGCCCAGCTGCGGACGAAATGGCGGACGCCCTCGCCGAGGTCCAGGGTCTCGATCCCCTCTTCCACGGCGACGTAGAAATGGTAGGAGGCGCCCAGCCTCGCCTCGAGCTCGCGGACCCGCGACCGGCAGCCCGCGATCATCTCGGCGTCGCTCGCCGCCAGGCCGCGGGGCCGGTCGGCGACCTCCTGGGGCACGACGGCCACGGGAACCGGCCGCCCGAGGGCGCGATGGAAGTAGCGCACGACCCCCTCGCGGACGCCGAGGAGGATCTCCGAACGGGTCGAGGCCACCGCCACCTCGACGCCGCGCAAGACCTCCGGGGGAACCGACCTCGTCTTCAATTAGCCTCTCGCAGCGGCCGTTGCGGCCGAGCCCTGGCCGGCACGGTTCCCGAGCTTCGCGGCGGCGTCGTGCATCGAGCGGGCTGGTATCTTCGGGACGGGATGATCGAAAGCCGGCAGAACCGACGGGTCAAGGATATTCGGCGTCTGAGGCGGAGTAAAGGCGACCGGGCGCTCATCGAGGGACCGCACCTGCTGCGGGCGGCGCTCGCCGCCGGCCTCGCACCGGAATACGTCCTGGCGACCCCCGAGTTCGCCGCCCGGCGCGAAGCCGGGCCGCTGCTCGCGGCGCTCGCCGACGTCGTGGAGCTCGTGCGCGCCGACGTCCTCGACTCGCTCGCCGACGCCGACCAGCCCCGCGGCCTCGTCGCGGTGATCGGGCTGCCGCGCCGCGGGGTCGCGGCGCTGCCCGCGACCGCGGACGGCGTCTACGTCTACGCCGACGGGCTCCAGGAGCCCGGCAACCTGGGGGCGCTGGCCAGGATCGCGGAAGCCGCCGGCGCCGCCGCGCTGGTCCTCGGGCCGGGCGCCGCGCATCCCAACCACCCGCGCGCTCTGCGGGCCTCGGCCGGGAGCCTGCTGCGGCTACCCCTCGCCCGCGAAGCGCCGCTCGCGGAGCTGGCAGAGCACCTGCGTCCGTCCGCCCCGGCCTGGCTGGCTCTCGTCCCCCGCGGCGGCGAGGACCTCTACGCCACCCGGCTGCCGGCCGGCGCCGTGGTCCTCATGGTCGGCGCCGAGGGCCCCGGGCTCGGCACCGAGTGCCTGCGCCGGGCCGACCGCTTGCTGTCGCTGCCCATGCGGCCGCCGGTGGAGTCGCTCAACGCGACGGTGGCCGCCGCTCTCGCGCTCTACGAGATCTCCCGCCGCCGCAGCTAGCCGGCTGCTTCCTTCGCCGCGAGGATCGCCGCCGTCAGCTCGGGCACGACCTCGTGCAGGTCGCCCGCGATGCCGTAGCGCGCGACGCCGAAGATCGGGGCTCCGGCGTCCTTGTTGATCGCCACGATGGTGCCCGAGCCCTTCATCCCGACGAGATGCTGGATCGCCCCGGAGATCCCGAGGGCGACGTAGAGCTTGGGCGCCACGGTCTGCCCGCTCGAGCCGATCTGCCGGTCGCGCTCGAGCCAGCCGCCGTCGATGACCGGCCGGCTGGCGCCGATCTCGGCACCCAGCGCCTTCGCCAGCTCCTCGACCGCTCCCATCTTGTCCGCGCCGCCCACCCCGCGGCCCACGGCGACGATGATCTCCGCCGCCGTCAGGTCGATCTGCTCGCCCTCCGCCGCCGCCTCGACCCCCAGGATCTCGCGATCGACGGCCGCCGCCGACGCGTCGAGGGGGCACGGCTCGGCGCTCCCCGCTACGGCGTCGTCGGCCGCGAAGGAGCCCGACTGTACGCTGACGAGGACCGGCGACGGCCCCGTCGCCCGCACCCGCGCCGTGAGCTTGCCGCCGAGGACCGGACGGGTCCACACGATCCCCTCGGAGTCCCCCTCGAAGGAGACGATCTCGGGCACCAGGGAGCCGCCGACGTCGTGGGCCAGCCGCGCCATGTACTCGACGCTCTGGTAGGTGTGGGCGAAGACCAGGTGGCTCGGCCCGTGCGCCGCGACCGCGGCCGCCAGCACCCCGGCGTAGCCGCCCGGCGTGTAGTCGGCCAGCGCCGGGGCGTCCGCGACGTGGACGGCGTCGAGATCGTAGCCCGCCAGGGCCGCGGCGACGGCGTCGACGCCGGACCCCAGAAGCACGGCCTCGCCGCGGCCGCCGAGCGCCGCCGCGAGCGCCTGGCCGGCCGCCACGGCCTCGCGCGACATCCGGTGCAGCTTGCCGTCCCGGTGCTGTACGACGATCCAGACCTTGGCCATCAGATCACCCCCACTTCCTTCTGAAGCGCCTCGGCGAGCGCCTTCGCCGCCGTCGCGGCGTCGCCCTCGAGCATCTGGGCGCCGCCGACGGCGGCGGGGAACGCCACCGACAGGACCTCGAGGGTCGCGCCGGCGGCGCCCACCGCGCCCGGATCGAGGCCGAGGTCGGCCGCCGCGACGGCGGCGATCTCCTTGCGCTTGGCCTGCATGATGCCCTTCAAGGAGGCGTAGCGCGGGTTGTTGATGCCGGCCTGGATCTCGAGCACGGCCGGCAGCCGCAGCCGAAGCACCTCGTTCATCCCGCTCTCCATCTCGCGCGTCACCTTGGCGGTGCCGCCGTCCTCGATCTCCACCCCCATCACCAGCCAGGCGTGGGGCCAGCCCAGGCAGGCCGCGACGACGGAGCCCGTGGCCCCGAAGCCGTCGTCGTCGGACTGGGAGCCGGTGAGCACGAGATCGAACTCCTCGCGCGCCACGGCCGCCGCCAGCGCGCGGCCGGTCGACATCGCGTCGCCGCCGGCGAAGGCGTCGTCGAGCAGGTGGACGGCCCGCGCCGCCCCCAGGGCCAGGCACTTGCGCAGGGCCTCCGCCACCCGGGCCGGGCCGAGGCCGAAGACCACGACTTCGCCGCCGGTGCGCTCGGCGATCTGCAGCGCCTCCTCGAGCGCGTACTCGTCGCTCTCGTTGACGACCATCTGCAGCTCCTCGTCGTCGATCCACCGCCCGTCCGCGGCGAGGCGCAGCCTCCCCTCCGTGTCGGGCACCTGCTTGACGCAAACGGCGATTCTCATGGCGGCGCTCTCCTGATCTCCGGGCGGCTCGCCCCGGACCGCTAACATAAAGGCCCCTCCGGAGAGCGTCAAGGCGGCGCCGGATCGCGCATGGACACCTCCCGGGGCGCGTGCTACCTTGAGCGCCGCGCAGGAGACCGCTCATGCCCTTCGTGTCCGCTCTACTCATCGCCCAGATCGGCTCTCCGCAACGGCCGAGCCTCCTCGCGGTCTTCCTCCACGCGGGGCCGATGGCGTGGATCGTGGCCGCGATCCTCGTCGTGATGTCGATCGCCTCGTGGGCGCTGGCCTTCGGCAAGTGGACGCAGATGAACCGCGCGCGGCGCGCCTCGGGCCGCTTCCTGGCAGCCTTCCGCAACAGCCAGCGCTTCAGCGAGGTGGGGGCCGCCGCCCGCAACCTCGCGGCTTCGCCGCTGGTGGGGCTCTTCCAGGCCGGGTACGCCGAGATCGACGCCCAGATCAAGGCGCAGCGCGGCGAGCGGGCGAGCGACGAGTACCGGCTGCGCTCGCTCGAATCGCTGCAGCGCACCTTGCGCCGCGCCGCGGGCAGCGAGCTACGGCTCCTGGCCAAGGGCACGACGTTCCTGGCCACCGTCGCGGCGGCCAGCCCTTTCATCGGCCTCTTCGGCACCGTCTGGGGCATCATGGTCGCCTTCCAGGACATCGGGGTGACGGGCTCGACGTCGCTCGTCGCCGTCGCGCCCGGCATCGCCGAGGCGCTCGTCAACACGGCCCTGGGGCTGGTGGCGGCGATCCCGGCGCTGCTGGCCTACAACTACTTCGCGTCCCGGCTGCGCCAGATCCGCGCCGAGCTCGACGACTTCGTTCTCGAGTTCATGAACCTCGCCGAGCGCAACTTCACCTGAGCATCGCCGGGAATCGGGAACAGGGGACGGGAGGAGCGGGAGCATGGCATTCGGAGTCGGATTCGGAGCCGAGCAGGACGAATCGGTCCTCGCCGACATCAACGTCACGCCGCTCGTCGACGTGATGCTCGTGCTGCTCATCATCTTCATGATCACGGCGCCGATGCTGCACCAGGGCATCGAGGTCGCCCTGCCGCGGGCCGACGCCGACGCGATGCAGCTCGAGGTCGACGATCCCATCGTGCTGTCGATCAATCGCGACGGCATCGTCTACGTGCAGGACGAGCCCGTCCATCCGACGCTGTTGGTGGAGCGCCTGCAGCCGCTCGTCGAGGCGCGAAGCGGCGAGCCCGTCTTCCTCAAGGGCGACCGGGAGCTGGCCTACGGCCGGGTCGTCGAGGTGCTCGACATCCTCCAGCGCGGCGGCATCGAGCAGATCGGCATGGTCACGGAGCGGCCAGGGGGCTGAGCCGCGGTGGCCCCGACCGTCGATCGGATCCTCGCCGGGCGCCAGGCCCTGGCCGCCAGGCCGCGGCGGGCCGGCGTCCTCTACTCGCTGCTGCTGCACGGCGGCCTCGTGGCGGCGGTGCTCGTGACTCCCCTGCTCACCGCCACCGACCGCAAGCCGCCCCGATTCGTGCGGGTGGCCCTGGTCTCGGCCCAGGCGCTGGGCGTCCAGGATCCGGAGCCGGCCCCCGCGCCTGCCCGGCCGCCGGCCCCCGCGCCCGCCCGCCCCGCGCCGCCCCGTCCGGAGCCGGCCCCGGCCGTGAAGCCGACGCCGCGCTCGCCGCAGGATTCCGCTCCGCCGCGGGCGGCGGCGCCCGACACCCTGCAACGCCGGCAGGGCTCCCCCACCGGCAGCAGCACGGGGACCGCCGCGCTGGGGGCGCGGGTGGGCTTCGACAACCCGAGCTTCCGCCACAGCTACTTCGTCGACCGGCTGACCGCGATGCTGGCGGCGCAGTGGCGGCGGCCGGCGCTCGGCGGGGAGCTCGTCGCTCTCGTGCACTTCACGATCCACCGCGACGGCTCGATGTCCGACGCGCGGGTCGTGCAGTCCTCGGGCTACAGCTCGTACGATCTCGCCGCGCTGCGGGCCGTGCAGCAGGCGGCCCCATTCCCGCCGCTGCCGCAGTCCTTCGAGGGCGCGTCCCTCGGCGTCACGGTGGAGTTCATCTGAAGCCGTCGAGGAGACCCCGATGCGTCGCAGCCAGTCCCTGCTCACCCTGATCCTCCTCGCCGCGGCCTCCCTCGTCCACGGCTCGGCGAGCGGCCAGACGCCGCCGGCCGCTCCCGCCGGCGAGGACCCCGCGCAGGGAGACGAGGTCAGGATCACCGTCGGCGGCGAGCTCCGGTCGCAATACCGGCTCGCCTTCCCCGCCACCCGCTCCGCCCTGCCGGCCGCGATGAGCGGCGCCGCCGAGGCGATCGACAGCACGCTGCGGCAGGACCTTCTGGCGAGCCGCGCCTTCGCGATCCAGGGTCCGCAGGCCCTCGCGGCCGTCGAGCTCACGGGGGACAGGGGGCGCGACTTCGAGCTCTACCGCTCGCTCGCCAACGAGATCCTGCTCGAGATCGACGTGGTCTCGGAGGAGGGCCAGGTCGTCCTCGAAGGCCGGGTCTTCGACCTCGCCAGCGGCGACTCGCTCCTCGGCAAGCGCTACCGCGGGGAGGCGGCGGTGGCCCGGCGGATGGCCCACTCCCTGGCCGACGAGATCGTGCTGCTCTTCACCGGGCGGCGCGGCCTGGGTCTGACGACCATCGCGTTCTACTCCGACCGGCAGGCGCCCAACGTGATCAAGGAGATCTACTTGATGGACGCCGACGGCCAGAACCAGCGCGCCATCACCGCCCACAAGACGGTCTCCCTCTCCCCCGCCTGGAGCCCTACCGGCGACGCCATCGCCTACACCTCCTTCTTCTCCGGCCGGCCCGGCGTCTACCTCGTCGACCTCGTGAGCGGCCGCAAGAATCCGCTCGTCACCGAGGGCACCTTCAACGCCTCGCCCTCGTTCTCCCCGGACGGCCGGCAGATCGCGTTCGCCCGCTCGCTGCCGGGCGGCAACATCGAGATCTTCGTGGCCGACCGCGCGGGCGGCGGCCTGCGGCGGCTGACCAACGCCGGAGGAATCGACACCAATCCGACCTGGAGCCCGACGGGACGGCAGATCGCGTTCACCTCCGACCGCGGCGGCAGCCCCCAGATCTACGTGATGGACCCGGAGGGCACCGAGATCCAGCGCGTGTCGCGGACGGGGCGCTACAACGACGGCGCCGCCTGGTCCCCCGACGGCGACCGCATCGCCTACGCGCAGCGCGCCGGCATCGAGCGCTTCGACATCGTCGTCGTGGACGTCGTGACCGGCGAGAGCCGCCAGCTCACGGCGGGTCCGGGCAGCCACGAGACCCCGACGTTCTCGCCCGACGGGCTCAAGATCGCCTTCGCCGCCAAGTACGGCTCCGGCGTCGGCGCGACGCAGATCTACGTCATGGACGACGACGGGAGCAACGTCCGCCGGTTGACCGGCGACGGGAGCAATTTCAGTCCGTCGTGGTCCGGATACGTCCCCTGAACAGGACGCCTGGCGTCAAATCGGCGGCGGGCTCGAAAACCCAACGATCGCCGTCACTTACAGCTTGCTCGCCGCCTCGACGTTCTGTTACAGTACGCGCGGTCAGCTGGATGTCCGAACGTCGATCGACAGGCACTCGCCGTCGAAGAAGGAGAAGCGAATGAGCTCGAAGTGGATCCCGGCCGCTGGGGCGGCCCTGATTGCCGTGGTACTCGTCTCCGGTTGCGCCAAGAAGCCGCCCGTAATCCCGGAGCCCGCGCCCCCGCCGCCGCCGGCGCCCACCATGCCGACGGTCGTCGAGCCGGCACCTGCGCCGCCCACCGTGATGGACGACACCCCGAACTGGGAGACCGGCGAGCTCGGCGCGCTCAACGAGTACGCCCGCGCCAACGGCCTGCTCGGCGACGTCTATTTCGACTTCGACAAGTCGGACCTGAGGTCGGACGCGACCGATCGGCTGGCCGCCAACGCGGCGTTCATGCGCGAGCATCCGAACCTCGTCTTCACCGTCGAGGGGCATTGCGACGAGCGCGGCACCAACGCCTACAACCTGGCCCTCGGCGACCGCCGGGCCAACGCCGCGTCCGGCTACCTGGGCTCGCTCGGGATCGCCGGCGGCCGGCTGACGAGCGTCAGCTACGGCGAGGAGCGCCCGCAGTGCACCGAGTCGTACGAGAGCTGCTGGGCGAAGAATCGCCGCGCCCACTTCGTCATCACCGGCAACTGACGGCCGCGATGCGCTGGCGATTCCTCCTCGGCACCGCCCTGGCGGCGACGACGGTGGCCGGCTGCGTGGGCACCAAGGACATCGAGGCCATCCAGTCGCAGAACCGGGACATCCAGCGCGAGCTGGCCAACGCCCAGGAGATGGCCTCGACCAAGGAGGAGGTCGCGCGGCTGGAGTCGAGGATCGACGAGCACACGTCGGCCCTGTTGAAGTCGGAGGCAGACGTCCAGGTCGGCCTCCAGCGGCTCTCCGAGCAGATCGAGCAGCTGGAGGCCAACCTCGCCGACACGACGTTCCGCCTCAACGACCTGTCCCAGCAGATCGCGGCGACCAACCAGGAGCTCCGCGCGGTGCGCAACTCCCTCGGCGCCGGCGCCGCGGCCGGGGCGGCCGCCGATCCGAGCTCGGCCGCGTCCGTCCCGGACGATCCGGGAGCCCTGTACGAGGCTGCCCGCGCCGACTACGTGCGCGGCAACTACGAGCTGGCGATCCTCGGGTTCAACCAGTATCTCGAGCATTTCCCGGACTCGGAGCTGGCCGACAACGCCCGTTACTGGATCGGCGAATGCAACTTCAGCCAGGGCAACTACATGCAGGCGATCCGCGAGTTCGATCGCATCCTCACCCAGTATCCGCGCAGCGACAAGCTGGCGAGCGCGCTCTTGAAGAAGGGCTACGCCTATCTCCAGATGGGCCGCGACCAGGAAGGCAGGATCCAGCTGCGCAGCGTCATCAACACCTACCCGGGCTCCGACGAGGCCGCGCTGGCCCAGCAGCGGCTGGATGCCCTCGATCGGGAGTCCTGAGCCGGCGCCTCTTGACCCCCGCCGGCCCCCCGTCTAGACTCCCGCATTCGCCGCGCCGCCCGCGGCCGAGGAACTGACACTCGATGGCCAACAGCAAATCCGCCGAAAAGCGAATCCGTCAAGCCGAGAAACGGCGTGCCAGCAACCGCTTCCACCGCTCCCGCATGCGGACGGCGGTCCGGCAGCTGCGCCAGCTCATCGACGCCGGCCAGGGCGAAGAGGCCCGCGCCGCGCTGTCCAGCACGCTGGGCCTGGTCGCCGCCACGGCCCGCAAGGGCGTCATCCACCGCAACGCCGCGGCCCGTACCCAGTCCCGCCTCACGCGCGCCGTCAACAAGCTCGGCTGACCGCGCCTCGCCCGCGGCCACCCCTCCCGATCCGCGGGCCGCACGGCGCCCGGGCTCCGCCTTGCGTACCGGCCCGGCCGTCTTGCGCCTGCCTGGCTAGAAGCCCTCGAGGAGGTCGATGACGATGGTCTGGGCGAAGTCCTGGGAGACGGATTCGATCGCGATGTCTTCGAGGTCGATGAGCTCTGTCTCGTCGAACTCGTACTGCTCGCTGAACGAGTAGTAGGGCTGCTCCCAGAGCACTTCGTCGTTGTCGGTGCGGCGGAAGTCCATGCTCGCCGTGACGACGATCTCGTACTCGCTGGCCCGGCCTTCGGCAGCTCCGAAGAGGACCGGGCGGACGTGGAATCCGTTGATCGAGCCGCGCAGCACGGCGTCGGCCTCGAGGGCGTTGTTGACCAGCTTGAAGCGCGGCCGGCGGAGGAACTCCTCGCCGATGGCCTGGGTGAGGATGAGATCGACCTGCTGGCGCAGGGTCTTGTTCTCGAGCGGACTGACGTAGATGTTGATGATGTCCGGCGGCAGGCTGCTCGTGCGCCCGACGAGGCCGTAGCCGCAGCCGCCGGCGGCGGCGGCCAGCGCGAGGACCGCCAGGCTCCGGGCGATCCGTGAGATCCGTTGTACTCCTCTGGTGTCACCCCTCATGGCTCTCGTGGTCTCTCGCTTTCTCTCGATCGAATCGTGATGCGGCGCCGTCGCCTAACCGCGGGCGATCTCGGGGCGCCTGAGAAGGCCGTCGAGCAGCCCGTTGACGAAGGCGCCCGACTGCTCCGAGCCGTACCGCTTGGCGAGCTCGATCGCTTCGTCGAGCACCACGAGCGGCGGGACGTCGGGCTCCGCCAGCAGCTCGTAGACGGCCAGCCGCAGGATGTTGCGGTCCACGGCCGGCATGCGCTCCAGGCGCCAGTTCTCGGCCTGGCTCTTCACCAGCTCGTCGATCTCGTCCCGTCGCGCCAGCGTGCCGTCGAAGAGCTCGCCGGCAAAGGCCAGCGCCTGACGTACGAGATCGGGAGCGACGGCCACCGCCTCGCCGTCGTCGCGCGCGGCGAGGTACTCGAAGGGGTCGAAGGACGCCTTCACCTCCCCGGCGTCGGACGCTCCAAGCTCTTTCTGATAGAGCATCTGGAGTGCCATCTCGCGTCCCCATCTCCTCTTGCTGGCGGGCATCTCTCCTGCGCTCAAAGAACGAAGCCGAAGGTCGCCGGACCGCCTCGCGGCCGGCCGGCGCGCTGAGGAACGAGTATACAGCCGCGATCGCCAAACGCGCCTGACACGGCGGCTGGCGCCCCGGGCGCGCGGGGCACTAGACTGCCGCGCATGGCGGACGGCGCGCTGCGAATCGGCATGTGGTCCGGGCCCCGCAACATCTCCACGGCGCTCATGCGCTCCTGGGAGAGCCGGGCGGATACCTTCGTGACCGACGAGCCGCTCTACTCGCACTACCTGTCCGTCACCGACGCGCCCCACCCGGCGCGCGAGCTGATCCTGGAGCGCCAGGAGCGCGATTGGCGAAAGGTCGTCGCCTGGCTTACCGGACCGATCCCCGAAGGTCGCGCGGTCTGGTATCAGAAGCACATGGGCCATCATCTGACTCCGGACGTCGAGCGCGACTGGATCTACGAGCTCGCCAACTGCTTCCTCATCCGCGAGCCGCGCGAGATGATCACCTCGTACGTCAAGATCGTCCCCGAGCCGACGCCCTACGACCTCGCGCTGCCGCAGCAGGTCGAGCTCTTCGAGGCCATTCGCGACGCGACCGGCCGGGTGCCGCCGGTCGTCGACTCCCGAGACGTGCTCGAGAATCCCGAGAGAGTCATCGCCCGCCTGTGCGTGGCGCTCGGGCTCGAGTTCTCGCCGGCCATGCTGCGGTGGCGGCCCGGCTTGCGCCCCACGGATGGGGTCTGGGCTCCCTATTGGTACGACTCGGTCGCGAGAACGACCTCCTTCGGTCCCTATCGCAGCAAGGGCGAAGAGGTGCCGCAGGCCCTTCTCCCCGTGCTGCGGGAATGTCAGGAGCTCTACGAGCTGCTCTACGAGCATCGCCTGCGGTAGGGGCAGTGCGCCCGTGCCAGCGAAAGGATCCGCCATGCGCCAGGAGTACCGCCCGGAGAACCGGGACCTGATCGTCAACATCAACGGTCGCCTCGTCCACCGCGACGACGCCGGCGTGAGCCCCTTCGACTCGGCCGTCCAGGGGGGCGACGCCGTCTGGGAGGGGCTGCGGCTCTACGGCGGCCGGATCTTCGCGCTCGACGCCCATCTCGCGCGGCTCGAGGCGTCCGCCAGGGCGCTGGCCTTCGCGGAGATCCCGAGCCGCCAGCACATCCGCCGCGAGCTGCGGCGCACGCTCGAGGCCAACGGCATGCGCGACGGCGTCCACGTCCGGTTGACCTTGTCGCGCGGCGTCAAGTACACCTCGGGGATGGATCCCCGCCTCAACACGGCCGGTCCGACGCTCATCATCCTCGCCGAGTTCAAGCCGCCGGTCTACGACAAGCGGGGGGTACGGCTGATCACGAGCAGCCTGCGGCGCCCGGCACCCGACGTGCTCGACCCCCGGATCCACCACGCCAACCTGATCCAGTCGATCCTGGCCAAGATCGAAGCGAACCACGCGGGCGCCGACGACGCGCTGATGCTCGACGGCCGCGGCTTCGTGGCCGAGACCAACGCCACCCACGTCTTCGTCGTGCACCGCGGCACCGTCGAGACCAGCCGCCTCGTGGCGTGCCCGGAGGGCGTCACCCGGGCGACGGTCCTCGAGCTCTGCGCCGGGCACGGGATCCCGGCGCGCGAGACCGACCTGTCCCTCGCCGCCGTCTACGGCGCCGACGAGATGTTCTGCACCGGTACGATGGGCGAGCTCGCCGCCGTGGTCGAGGTGGACGGCAGGACGATCGGCGATGGCGCGCGAGGCCCGGTCACCGAGCGCCTGAGCGCTCTCTACGAGGAGCTGACGGCCACGACGGGCGACGAGATCTTCGGCGATGAGTGACGGACGGCAGGCCCCACCGCAAGCCCCACCGCAAGCCCCGGGGAGCGGCCGACCGCGCCCCGCGCCGATCGCCGAAGATCGCTCGCTCGAGCTCGACGAAGCGGCGATGCGCAGCGCCGTCGCAGCGGCGCTCGATCGCGCGGTCGCGCACATCGCAACCCTCCCCGAGCAGCCCGCCTACGTCGACACGGCGGCGGCGGTCGCCGCCTCGAAGTCGCTGGTCGAGCCCATGCCGACCTCCCCCACCCCGCTCGACGACCTGCTGGCCGAGCTCTTCGACCGCCACGCGGCGGCCAGCTTCACGACCGCCGGCCCCGGATACCTCGCCTACATTCCCGGCGGCGGCCTCTTCCACGCCGCGATCGCCGACCTCGTCGCCGACGCGGTCAACCGCTACACGGGCGTGCTCGCCGCCGCCCCTGGGTTCGCGCAGATCGAGCGCAACGTCGTGCGCTGGTTCGCCGAGATCGTCGGCTACCCCGCGGAGACGGGCGGCTTCCTCACCAGCGGCGGCTCGCTCGCCAACCTGGGCGCCATCGTCGCCGCCCGCGTCGACCGGCTGGGGGAACGGTTCCTCGACGGCACGATCTACGTCTCGGACCAGGTCCACCATTGCGTCAGCAAGGCCGCCCGCATCGCCGGATTCCCGCGCGCCAACCTCCGCGTCATCCCGGCGGACGAGCGCTTCCGGATGCCGGTCGCCGCCGTGGAGCGGGCGATCCTCGAAGACCGCGAGCGCGGCCGGCGCCCCTTCCTCCTCGTCGCCAGCGCCGGCACCACGAACAGCGGCGCCGTCGATCCCCTCCCCGCCCTCGCCGACCTGGCGGCGCGCCACGGGCTCTGGTACCACGTCGACGCGGCCTACGGCGGCTTCTTCGCCCTCACCGAGCGCGGGCGCGCGATCCTCGCCGGCATCGAGCGCGCCGACTCGATCGTGCTCGACCCCCACAAGGGCCTCTTCCTGCCCTACGGCACGGGCGCCCTGCTCGTCCGCGACGTCGCGACCCTCGAGGCGGCGCACAGCGAGCACGCCGACTACATGCCCACCCTCCAGGACGACCCCGAGCTTGTCGACCCCTGCGAGATCTCGCCCGAGCTCTCGAAGCCCTTCCGCGGCCTGCGGGTGTGGCTGCCCTTCAAGATGCACGGCGCCGGGCCGTTCCGGCGCAACCTCGACGAGAAGCTCGACCTCACCCGCTGGATCGCCGAGCGTCTCCGCGCCCTCGACGGCATCGAGATCCTCGCCGAGCCGCAGCTCTCGACCCTCGCCTTCGCGGTCGAGGCCGGCCCCGGAACGGGTGCCGGGGCGGCCGCCGAGGCCAACCGGCGCACCGAGGAGCTCCTCGCCGCCATCCTGCGGCGGGGGCGGGTCCACTTGACCGCGACGAGCCTGCGCGGCCGCTTCGCCATCCGGATCTGCGTGCTGTCGTTCCGCACCCACCTGGACCGGATGGAGGCCTGCCTCGAGGACATCGAGGCCGCCCTCGCCGAGACGCTCGCGTCCTGAGCCGCGGCGCTACTCTTCCAGGGTCCGAACGGCCACCTCGCGCTCCGCGCCGCGGCCGCGAACGGTCAGCTCCCACGGGCGGCAGCAGACCTCGCAGTCCCAGATCATCTCCCCGTCGAGGTCCTCTTCGAGGACGATCTCGACCTGCTCCCCGCAGTAGGGACAGACGATGGAGTGCAAGGTGGAGTCGCCGCCTGTCATCGCCGTTCTCGAGGCCATGCTATCCGGGTCTCCGCCCTCCGGCCTCCTGCCCGGTCCCCCGCCGTCGGCGCCGCACCGACCCGGAAGCACGGCGGCATAGAATGCCGCATGCGCGCGCTCTGGCTCGAGGACGGCGAGCTTTCCCTGCGCGACCGTCCCCGCCCCGAGCCACCGGCCGCCGAGGCCCTCGTCAGGGTGCTGCGGGCGGGCATCTGCAACACCGACCTGGAGCTGGTGCGCGGCTACTACCCCTACCGCGGCATCCTCGGACACGAGTTCGTGGGCGTCGTGGAGCGCGGCCCCGAGGCGCTCACCGGACGCCGGGTCGTGGGCGAGATCAACGCCGTCTGCGGCGCCTGCCGCTTCTGCCGCGACAGAGCGCCGACCCACTGCGAGAACCGGACCGTGCTGGGCATCGCCGGCCGCGACGGCGCGCTCGCGGACTACCTCGCCCTGCCCGCCGCCAACCTCCACGCCGTGCCGGACGGCGTCACGGACGACGCCGCGACGTTCACCGAGCCGCTCGCCGCGGCCCTGCGCATCCAGGAGCAGATCGCCGTCGCGCCCGGCCGGCGCGTCCTCGTCGCCGGCGCCGGCAAGCTCGGTCTGCTGATCGCCCGCACCCTGGCGCTGACCGGCTGCGAGCTCACCCTTCTGAGCCGCCGCCCGGAGGCGGCGGCCGAGCTGGCTCCCGAAGGGGTCACCTGCCTGACGGCCGAGGCCCTGGAGCCGCGCGCCTACGACGTCGCCGTCGAGTGCACCGGCAACCCGGAAGGCTTCGAGCTGGCCCGCCGAGCCCTGCGCCCGCAAGGCACGCTCGTCATGAAGAGCACCTACGCCGACCGCCTGACCCTCGACGCCGCACCTCTCGTCGTCGACGAGCTCCAGCTCGTCGGCTCCCGCTGCGGTCCCTTCCCGCCGGCCCTGAAGCTGCTCGCCGAAAAGAAGGTCGAGGTCGAAGACCTCGTCGCGGCCCGCTATCCGCTCGCCGACGCCCTCCAGGCGATCCAGCACGCGGCGCGGCCGGGAACGCTCAAGGTGCTTCTCCATCCTGGAGATGGCGAAACCGACCTGGAGATCGGGACACCTGTTTGACGGATTCTGCCCCGGTCGCGGGTCCCCTCAGCTCCCACGACCGGTGAACGGCTCCAGCCATGCAGAGGGCGCTTTCCAGGTAGGGCGGTGAAGGTCCTGTGCTCGACCGACCGGGTATTTCCCTGCTCAGAGTCTCACCACGGCCCACCGGCCGGAGACGGTCAGCGCGGGGACGCCGTTCACCGCCCTACTTGGAAAGCGCCCTTCGCCCGGCTCAAGAGGTGCACCGGGCGTGGGAGCTGAGGGGGACCCGCGACCGGGCCAAAATCCGTCAAACAGGTGGCGCCGCCCAGAGGAGCTCGGGCTCGTGCAACAGCCCCTGAAAGCCGTCCAGAAAGCGAGCGACGTGCAGGCCGTCGACGAGGGCGTGGTGGACTTCGACCGAGATCGCCAGCCGCCACTCCCCTGCTCTCCTCTCGTGGCGCTTGCCGAGGACGATCCGGGGGATGGAGCCTTTCGCCGGGCAGCGGCGGGCGTGGGCGAAGCTGGTGAAGGCGATCCAAGGCAGCACGGAGTAGTAGATCAGGTCGTCTCTCTCGGGCTGGTCGTCGAGCGTCCGGGAGCGCCGGGCCGCTTCGAGCACGGCGCGACCGGTACGCTCGAACGCGTCGAAGCGCGGGTCGTAGTCGAAGTAGCCGAAGCCGAACGTCTCGTCCTCCCGCATCACGGTCGAGCCACCGTGGACGACCGGGTGCTCGACGACCTCGTCGCCGCGGATCCGGACCTTGAGCTCCGGCACCTCGTTGGCGGCCCGCAGGCTCAGGTAGAGCACCGCCAGGAAGAAGGAGCGTCCCTCCCCTCTCGTGCGCGCGACGAGGGCGCCGACGTCGAGGTCCGTGCAGACGTTGAAGAAGGGCTGCTCGAAGCCCTTGAAGAACTCGAAGTGGCGACGCCGCGCCCAGCGCGAGATCTCGAGGCGACGGGGCTCGGCGGAGCTCATTCGGCGCGCCGGCCGCCGCCTCGCGCGCCGCCCCCGATCAGGGCTCGGGCGTAGAGGTCGAGAAAGCCGGGCCCGTCGATGCCGCGGCAGACCCGATGCGTCGGCAGCCCGGCCCATTCCGGATCGCCGAACGTGTGGTGGCCTTCCGGACAGAACACCGTCTGCCCCCGCGCCACGCCGTCGGTCAGCACCTTGACCTTGCCACGCTCGACCTCGAACAGCGACGGCGCGATCGCGTAGGCGACGGCGATCGAGTCGTGCTGGAAGGTGACGTCGACTCCGCGACTGCTCCGGTAGAACCTGCGGTACTGGCGGTTGATGCGCTCCAGGAACGCTCCGGCCTCGCCGGCTCGAGTCCGGAGCTCCTCGATGAAGGCCGCGTCCATGCTCGCGTCCGCGGCGTACGTCACGTCGAGCCCGACCATCGTCACGGGCCACGGAAACCGGAAGAGATCGGCCATCGCGTGCGGGTCCTGCCAGGCGTTGGCCTCGGCGACGGTCGTGATGTTGCCGCGCTCGCCGGCGAACCCGACGGCGCCGCCCATGACGATGACGTCGCGGACATGGTCGACGATCGCGGGCTCGAGCAGGCGGGCCAGCATCAGGTTGGTGGCCGGACCCAGGGTGACGACCGTGACCTCCCCGGGGTCTCCCAGGATCGCCCGCGCGATGAACTCGGGGGCGGACAGATCGGCTTCGCGGATCGAGGGCGCGATGCGCCCCTCGACGTCGCCCAGCCCGTCCTCGCCGTGCACGAAGACCGGCGGCTCCGACCTGGGGTGATGCAGCGGCTCGGCCGCGCCGCGGTAGACCTGCGCCTCGACGCCGAAGCGCTCCTTGATGTAGAGGGCGTTGCGGGTCGAGTTCTCGAGGGTCGTGTTGCCGAAGGCGGTCGTGATGCCGAGGAGATCGATCGTCGGCGAGAAGTGCGCCAACAGCACGGCGAAGGCGTCGTCGATGCCGATGTCGACGTCGAGAATCACCCTGCCGCGCCGCGCGCCGCCCGCCTGTCCGAACAGGGCCGGCGGAGCGCCGGCCGCCGCCAGCAGCAGGCCCGCGCGCCTGAGAAACGCCCGCCGCACGATGGGCGTCGCGAGGCTCTCCACGCCCGGAACCCGTGTCGATCGGCGCAGCATGGCGAACGTGCTCAGTCGGGCGACGCCCGGCGCATCATGAGATCGGCGTAGAGGTCGTAGAAGCGGTCGAGGTCGAGGTCGAACTGGACCCAGGCCTTGCGCGCGTCGGGCGGGTGCTGCTGATCGAGCTCCCAGGCGAGGGTGTAGCCGTAGTTGATGCCGTGGTCGATGTCGACGTCGACGTACATCTCGCGCTGCTCGGTGATGATCGTCGGATCGAGCACCGCCGCGGCGCTGATCTCGTCCCACATGAAGATCCAGGGCTGCCAGTCGGGGTCGGCGTCGGGCGGCGAGGTGCGGTGGAACTCCTTGATGTACTGCGCTACGGGGTTGGGGGAGCTGCCGATTCTCGCGACGAGCTCGGGGCCGTGCCGCGTCTTGACGGAGATGTCGACCGGCGTGATCGTCACCTTCTTCCAGGGCGCGCGCAGCACCTTGCGGGCGGCCTCGGGATCCCACAGCCAGTTGAACTCCTTGCGGTACTCGGCGCGGTCGATGCCGCCGCCCATCAGCACCAGCTCCTTGGCCTTCGCGGGCAGCTCCGGATCGAGCATCAGGGCCAGGGCGATGTTGGTGAGCGGCCCGGCTCCCCACAGCACGACCTCGCCGGGGTGCGCGTTGACGGCGTCCACGATGAAGTTCGCGGCGTGCCCGGCCGTCGGCTTGGTCGTGGGCTCGCCCTCGGGCAGCGGCACCCGCTCGTACGGACCCGGCATGCCGTCGTTCCAGGCGCCCTTGTAGAGGTGACGGCCGTACTGCATCTCCCAGCGCTCGGTCTCCTCCTTGCTGTTGAGGATCGGGAAGACGGCGCCGCGGTAGACCGGGATGTCGGTGCGGCCGGCGATCTCGAGGGCGCGCAGGGTATGCAGGGTCTCCTGGTCCATCCACAGGTCGCCGCTGACGATGGTGATTCCGAGAACCTCCACCCGGGGCGACTGTACGAACATCAGCACCGACTGCATGTCCGTGCTGCACGGTCCGCGGGCGTCCTGGTCGACGATGACCTTGATCTTCTCGGGCGGCGGCTGGGCGCCGGCCGCGGATCCGCCCGCGATCGTCAACGCGGCCATCCAGCCGGCGATGAGTCGGTGGTCGAGCATGGGCTCCTCTCCTTCACGTCGTTGCCCTCGCGTCCCCTAGAGCCTGGCCGCCTGGCGGGCGATCTCGTCCGTCAGCTCCCGCACGTCGGCCTTGAGACGCTCCACGTCCACAGTCAGGAGCTCGCGGTCGCGCACCACCTGCCGGCCGTGGACGATCACCGTTCGGACGTCCTGGGCGCCCGCCGCGTAGACGAGCGCCGAGTAGACGTCGTACATGGGGATCATGTGGACGGAGTCCACGTCGACGATCAGCAGATCGGCCAGCTTCCCCACCTCCAGGGAGCCGATGCGATCCTCCATGTCGATGGCCCGCGCCCCGCCGATCGTGGCCATCTCCACGACGTCTCGCGCCGGCATCACGCTGCGATCCAGCTGCGCCAGCTTGTGGAGCTTCGCCGTGTAGCCGAGCAGCCCCATCATGTCCAGCGTGTTGCCGCTCATCGGGCCGTCGGTTCCGAGCCCCACGTCCAGCCCGGCGGCGCGCATGGCGAGCACCGGCGCCACCCCCTTGCCGGCCTTGACGTTGGAGACGATGTTGTGGCTCACGCCCACGCCGCGCTCCCGCAGCAGCTCGATGTCCGCCGCGTCCACGAAGATGCAGTGCGCGGCGACGAGCCGGTCGCTCAGCAGCCCGACGGCGTCCAGGTACTCCACCGGGCTCAGTCCGTGCTCGCGCTCGATCTGCTCGATCTCCGCCCGCGTCTCGGCGAGGTGCACGAGCACCGGGACGTCGAGCTCGCGGGCTGCCGCGGCGACGAGCTCGAGGTGCTCGCGGTCCATCGTGTACGGCGCGTGCGGGGCCAGCGCGGGGGTCACCAGCTCGTCGCCCGCGAACTCGGCGATGAACCGCCGGGCGTAGTCCAGCCCGCCGTAGGGAATCTCGGCGTCCGGGGCCGGGAACCCGATGATCGTCTCCCCCAGGACGGCGCGCACCCCCACCGCCCGGGCCGCGCGGGCGACGGCGTCCTCGAAGTAGTACATGTCGACGAACGTCGTCGCGCCGCCGAGCACCATCTCGACGGCGCCCAGCAGCGCCCCCTTGAACACGTGGTCGGCGTCCACGACCGCCGCCTCCAGCGGGAAGATGAAGCGCCGGAGCCGGTCGGGAACGTCGTCTCCCAGGCCGCGGAAGATGGTCATCGACGCATGGGTGTGGGTGTTCACCATGCCCGGCATCACGAGGTCGCCGCCGGCGTCGATCGTCTCCTCGGCGGCGAAGAGCCCGGCGAGCTCGGGGCCGCCGACTCCGACGATCCGCGAGCCCTCGACGGCGACGGTCCCGTCCTCGATGACGCGGAACTCGCCGTCCATCGTGACCAGGTGCCCGTTGACGATCAGCAGATCCGCGTGGCGGGGCTCCCCCACCGCCGGGCCGGCGGCAGCCAGGGCGACCAGGAAGAGCGCACCGACCATCCTCCTAGCCTGCATCCCGGATCCTCTCCTCCACGGGGCACTCCATCCCGTTCAGCTCGAGCTCGCTCGCGCCGAGACTGTACCACCCCACCCTCGGGCTCCGGCTCGATCGGCCTGGCGCGCGCGGACCAGGAGTGGAATCCGGCTAAGGAAAAGAAGAAAGATCCGGGTAAGGAAGAGAACAGGGGAGCTCGCAGCGAGGCCCCCGTTCTCTTCCCTACCCGGCTTCTTTTCACGACCTCCAACCCACCGAGTCGCAACCAGCCCGCCGGGGTCCCGCGCCAACCTCCGAAGCTCGTCGGTCTTCACCCCGAGGCAAGACGCTGCTGAACCGGATCCGCGCTCTAGGGGACCTCGACTAGGGTTACGTAGCGGCCGGCGGGCAGGGGGCCGAAGCGCTGGCGCCGGCCGCTCGGCCAGCGGACGTCGAGGGCGTCGGCCGCCTGCCTCTCCGCGAGGCCGAAGAGGATGCGGGGGTCCTTCGCCGAGCAGTAGCTGCGGCCGCCGATCGCCTGGTCGTAGCTGGCGAGGGTCCCCGCCCTGAGCGCCAGCGCGGCCCCCGTGCCGTCGCGCGAGCTCTCGACGCCGCGCAGCTGCACGCCGAGCCAGCGGTTGCCGGCGACCCCCGAGTTCCTGAAGAGCTGTCCCGGCTCGCCGTTGTTGTTGACCACGAAGTCCGGGAACCCGTCATTGTCGTAGTCGCCCACCGCCAGGCCGCGGCCGACTCGTGGCTCGAGGAAAGCGGCCGGCTGGCTCCCGCTTACGTCGACGAACCGCCCCGCGCCGACGTTGCGGTAGAGCTTCTTGACCTCCGCGTAGGTCACGCCGGCGTGGTAGATCGCGATGTTGTCCATGATGTGGCCGTTCGCCACGAGCAGGTCGCGACGGCCGTCGTTGTCGGCGTCGAGGAACTGGGCACCGAAGCTGCTGTTCATGATGTTCGTCGCGCCGAGGCCGGAGGTGATCGTGGAATCGACGAAGATCCGGTCCCCCTCGTTCGTGTACAGGCGATTGAGCTCGGCGTCCAGGTGGCTCACGTAGAGGTCGATGTCGCCGTCGTCGTCGATGTCCGCGGCGCCGGCGCTCATGCCCGCCTCGGTCTTGCCGTCCTCGCTGAAGCCCGCCCCCGAGAAATAGCTCGCGTCCTCGAAGGTCCCGTCGCCGTTGTTGAAGTAGACGAAGTTGCGCTGGGTGTCGTTGGCGATGAAGACGTCGGGCCAGCCGTCGCCGTCGAGATCGGCGAGCGCCACGGCGAGACTCTTGCCGTCGGGGTTGAGCAGCCCCGCGGCCACGGTGACGTCGGTGAACGAGCCGTCGCCGTCGTTGCGATAGAGCCTGGGCGACGTCCCCGGGAAACTGTCCGGGTGGCAGTAGGCGCGGCGCTCGGGTGTCGGATCGCCACAGACGACGTTGCGGTCGATGTCGTACTGCACGTAGCCCGTGACGAGCAGGTCGAGAGCGCCGTCGCGGTCGTAGTCGAACCAGCCGGCCGCCGTCGCCCAGGCCCCGTCGTTGCCGACGCCGGCCCGGGCGGTCACCTCCTCGAAGGCGCCCTCTCCGGTGTTGCGATAGAGCAGCGAGCGGCGGTAGCCGGACACGTAGAGATCGGGATAGCCGTCATCGTCGTAGTCGCCCACGGCGACCCCGAAGAAGAAGAACCCCGGCCCCACGGACAAGCCGCTCTCGCGAGTCACGTCGACGAAGGTGCCGTCCCCGAGATTGCGGTAGAGGGCCGGCTGCGGTGGCTCGGGCGGTGCAAAGTTCGGCGTCGCCCCGCTGTTGACGAAGAAGGCGTCGAGCCAGCCGTCCTGGTCGTAGTCGAGCCAGCCGACACCCGCGCCCATGGTCTCGACGTAGAGCTTCTCCCACGACGCGGCGCGCTCGTGCCGGAAGTCGATGCCGACCTGCCGCGAGCGGTCCTCGAAGCGGACGGCGAAGTCCTGCCCCCCGAGGTCCGCGCCCGAAGCGCCGCGGCCCGTGGTCGGCGCCGGGACGGGCGGTCCCACGCCCAGCGCCAGCAGCAGGGGCGCCAAGGGAAGGCGACGGGCGACGCGACGCCGCGGACCGGGCCTGAAGCGCATGGCCCGTAGCGTAGCCCAGCCCGCTTCTTGACTCGACCTCCGGCCGGTCGTAGAGTCGTTTTCGCTCCGGCGCCCCAGAAACCGTCGAATGCCTCCACTCACCCGCCAGGGGACCCTCGATTCGCTCGAGCTGCGTGCGGCCCGGTCGCCGAAGCCGGCCCCGCCGCCTTGCGCCCGGGCCGGCGAATCCCGCGCCGGCCTCTCGTGGCAGCGCCTCCTCTTGGTGCTCCTCCTCGCCGCCTCGCCGCTCGCCGCCCAGACGGAGCCTCGGCCGGCGGCGCCGAACGAGCGCCGGGCCGTCATCATCGACACCGACCCGGGCACGGACGACGCGATGGCGATCCTGCTGGCGCTGAGCTCGCCCGAGCTGGACGTGCGCGCCTTCACGGTCGTTCCCGGCAACGTGACGGCCGATCAGGCCCTGGACAACGCCCTGCGGCTCGTCTCTCTCGCCGGGCGCTGCGACGTCCCGGTCGCCGGCGGCGCCCGGCGCCCTCTGGCCCAGAAGCTGATCACGGCCGAGTTCGTCCACGGCGAGAACGGCCTGGCCGGCATCGAGCTTCCCGCGCCGGGCTGCGCGGCCGACGCGCGCTTCGCGCCCGACCTCATCATCGACCTGGTGCACGCGATGCCGGGAGAGATCACCCTGGTTCCCGTCGGTCCGCTCACCAACATCGCCCTCGCCCTGCTCAAGGACCCCACCATCGTGCCCCTCGTCAAGGAGGTCGTGATCATGGGCGGCTCGATCACCGAGGGCAACGTGACGGCCGTGGCTGAGGCCAACATCTTCAACGATCCCGAGGCGGCCGAGCTCGTTTTCCAGGCCGGCTGGAAGGTGACGATGGTGGGTCTCGACGTGACCCACAAGACCAACTTCGGGCGCCAGCACCTCGAGCGGCTCGCCCGAACCCACGGCACGCTCAACGATTTCGCGACCGAGGTCATGGCCTTCCTCGTCGAGCTGGCCGCCGACTTCGGCGCCGACGGCACGCCGATGCACGACCCCCTGGCCGTGGGAGTGGTCTTGGACCCTTCGTTCGTCCGCACGAGGCACATGCGAATCGACGTCGAGACGCGCGGTGAGCACACCCGCGGGGCGACGGTGGGCAACCGGCACAACGCCGTCGAGCGCAACGAGCCCGAGGGGGACCGGCTCAAGATGACCGGGATCGATCGGGTCGAGCCGAACGCTCACGTGGCCGTCGAGGTGGACGCCGAGCGCTTTCTGGCGCTCTTCATAGAGCGTTTGAGGAATCGATAGCGGCGGATTTGCCGGCGCGTCCGGCGCTGCGCTAGACTCTGCGCACAGAACGGACAGCCCTTCAACCGGGGGAGGAAGACGGATGAGAAACACGCGACTGGTTGCGGTTCTTGGCGGCGCCCTACTCTGCGCGCAGATCGCCAGCGGACAGACCCTCGACGCCGGCCAGGTCCGCGGCGTCGTCACCGACGAGACGGGAGGCTCGATTCCGGGCGCCACCGTCACGCTGCAGAATCCCGAGACGGGCTTCTCGCGCTCGGCGGAGACCAACGAAAGCGGCACCTACCGGCTGATCCAGATTCCCGCCGGCCGCTACAGCATGCAGGTCGAGCTCAGCGGATTCTCCAGCGAGGTGGCGGACATCGAGGTCAACGTCGGCGCCTCGTTGACGTTCGACTTCACCCTGACGCTCGAGATGGCGACCGAGACGATCACCGTCCAGGCCTCGGCGGCCCCGATCGACGTGGCTTCGGCCGGCGTCAGCCAGCTGATCAGCGAGCAGGCGATCGAGAACCTGCCGCTCCTGGGTCGCGACTTTCGCGACCTCGCCCTGCTGAGCCCGGCCGCCCAGGTCACGCCCGGCCTGCGCGGCGGCCTGCGCCTCGGCGGCCAGCAGAGCGACTACTCGGGGCTCTCCATCGACGGCGCCGACGGCCGCGACAACTTCTTCGGCGAGTTCTTCGGCTCCCTCGAGACCAAGAACTCCGTCATCCCGATCGAAGCGGTCCAGGAGTTCCAGGTCGTCACCAACGGCTTCGCCCCCGAGTTCGGGCGCTCGACCGGCGGCCTGCTCAACGTCGTGACCAAGTCGGGCACCAACCAGCTCCAGGGCAGCGCCCACTGGTACCACCGCAACGACAGCCTCACGGAGGACGACTGGCTGGGCACGCCCCCGAACATCGACAGCCAGAACCAGATCGGCGCCGCCCTGGGCGGGCCGATCAAGCGCGACAAGCACTATTACTTCGTGGCCTTCGACGTGTCGGAGCGCACGGGGCCGCTGGTCACCAAGTTCTCCCGCGACGTCAGCGGCGTATCGGCTCCGGAGCTTGGCATCAGCGACCTCGCCTCCCTCGAGGGGGCCAACGAGCAGTCCCAGGACCTGCTCTCGATCCTCGCCAAGTGGGACTCGCTGCCCAACCCGTCGAACCGGTTCAGCGTCCGCAGCTTCTACACCGAGAACAAGACGAACGGCTTCACCGGCGGCCGCGGCCAGAACCAGATCCAGGCGTCGTTCGGCAACACCGAGAGGTTCGAGAACTCGGGCACCAACACGATCTTCACCTGGAACAAGGTGTCGAAGAGCGGCCGCGGCGCCAACGAGCTCAAGGTCATGTACTCGGATCAGATCCGCCCGCGCGAGCCCAACAGCAACCTGCCCGAGATCAACATCCTCGACACCGGCACCTTCGGCCAGCGCTTCTTCCTGCCCATCCAGGGCGACAACGAGAAGATCACGTTCCAGGAGAACTACCAGGTCGCGTTCGGCGATCACGACGTCAAGTTCGGCGCCGACATCAACCAGTACTCGATCCGCAACAACCGCTTCTTCGGCTGGTCGGCGGGCTCCTACTCGTTCTTCACGCTCGAGGACTTCCAGGCCGGCACGCCCTTCGGATTCATCCAGGGCTTCGGTCTCGGCGAGCCCTACGCCGAGGCCGCGATCCGCACGGAGCGCGTCTACCAGACGGGCTACGGCCTCTACGTGCAGGACAAGTGGCAGGTCAAGCCGAACCTGACCGTCAACTACGGGCTGCGCTGGGACGGCACCGACAACCCGACCGCCCGCTCGCCCATCGCCGGTGAGTCGGTCCCCCTCGGCGTGGGCTCCGGCACCCGGTTCGGCACGCCGCCGCAGGATCCGCCGGACGATTTCGACCAGTTCGGCCCGCGGCTGGGAGCCGCCTACTCCTTCGACATGGGCGGCAGGCCGGCGGTCCTTCGCGGCTCCTGGGGCCTCTACTACGCCCAGACGCCCACGATCTTCCTCGGCACGGGATCGGGCAACACCGCGGTGACCTTCTGCTTCTTCAACCCCGCGTGCATCCCGCCGGGCGGGTATCCCAACCTGTGGCCCGACGCCATCGACCCGGACGACCCGCTGGTGCCCCAGGGCCCCTTCGACACGACCTACGACGACCCGTCCCTGCGCAATCCCCGCGTGATGAACACCACGGTCGCGCTCGAGGTGGCGCTCAACGACAAGTACACCGTCACGACGACCGTGGCCCGCGCCGAATCCGACTACCTGCGCACCGGCGGCTTCAGCAGCACGCAGTGGAATCGCAACTTCGAGAGCCTCGGAACGGACGAGTTCGGACGCACGATCCTGGGAGGGCCGGTCGACGACACCGTCGCCGGCGCGCTCGCCAACGGCAGCTTCAGCAGGGGCCTCTACCAGCAGGCCGTGGTCAACCTCACCCGCCGCTTCGCCGACGGCTTCCAGTGGTTCGTCAACTACTCCTGGTCGTCGAACAAGGACAACGCGTCGAGCGAGCGCGACACCGACACCTACTTCGGGCCGCAGGACCCGTACAACATCGACATCGACTACGGCCGCAGCGCGCTCGACATCCCGCACCAGCTCAAGATCTCCGGGACCAAGGAGCTGGGGAGAGGGTTCCTCGTCAGCGGCCTCTTCATCGCCCGCAGCGGCGTGCCCTACCCGGCGTGCAGCATCGACGACACCAACGGCGACGGCGTCAACAACAACGGCTGCAACAACGACCGTCCCGTCGTCAACGGCCAGTACCTGCTCCAGCGCTACCCGGCGCGGCAGCCGGACTTCTACCAGCTGGACGTCCGGGTGAGCAAGAACTTCAGCCTGGGCGACCGGCGGCACATCGAGGTGATCGCGGACATCTTCAACATCCTCGACGTCGCCAACAAGTACTCCAACCCGGCGATCTCGTCGCTGGTGGCTTCCGAGCTCGACGGGAACCCGCAGCCCGGCGACATCGGTCCCACGGGGGTGCCCTACCGCACTCTCGACCAGGTCTCCCCGGGGAGCACTCCGCGGGCGATCCAGCTGGGCGTGCGTTTCACGTACTAGTGCATCGACGTTCCTTCCTGTCGGCGATGGGGAGCGCGCTGGCGCTCCCCATCGTCGCTCGTGGCCGCGGCATCGACGAAAGAACCGGCGAGAGGACCGGCGACATGCGGGAATCCGACTCCCCGGCGACCCTCCGCTGGCCGCGCCCCATCGGCAGCCCCGTCCTCGACAGCCTGCGGCCGGTCATCGAGGGGTCCCGGCACGTCCGCACGGACGTCGCCAGGATCGCCGAGGTGGCGCGGTGGATGGCCTACGAGGAGCTGCCGTTCCCACGCTTCGGCCTCGACTTCGACCCCGCGACGGACCGCGAGCGGGCCATCGACTTCACGATGGTCTCGAACACGATCAACAGCGCGTTCAGCGATTTCGAGACCGGCGTCAAGTTCGAGACCGAGCTCGAGGGCCGGACCTGGTCCGACTCCCAGGCGATGACGTCCTGCCTGAAACGGGCCATGGCGGAGGGGATCCCCGTCCTCGACGGCCGCTACCTGGCCGCGGTCACCCGCTCCGAGCTCGACGCGATCTTCTCGGGCAACATCGAGATGCCGATGCTCGACGAGAAGCTGGCGGTCCTCAACGAGGTCGGCAGGGTCCTGGCGGAGCGCTACGACGGCTTCTTCCACAACTTCCTCGCGACCTGCTCGCCGCGGCTCTTCGACGGCGGGAAGGGTCTCGTGGACCGGCTCGTCCACGAGTTCCCGCGCTTCGACGACACGAGCCCCTACCGCGGCCGGACGATCCGGTTCTACAAGCTGGCCCAGCTGGCGTACTGGGGGCTCTACTCCGGCTTCCAGGGGCACGGCGGCTTCCGCATCGACGACATCGGCTCGATGACGGCGTTCGCGGACTACATCGTGCCCGTGGCCATGAGGGTCATGGACATCATGGTGTACACGCCGGAGCTCGACGCCAGGATCGAGAGGCACGAGCTCATCCCCCGCGACAGCGACGAGGAGATCGAGATCCGGGCGCACATGCTGTACGCGACGGCGCTCCTCACCGAGGACATCAACGCCCTGCGGCCGCCGGAGCTCCAGGTGATCATCCCGCAGGTGGACGCGCGCTTGTGGGGCAGCTATCACGCCACGCACTGGCCGCACCATCTGACCCGCACGATCATGTACTGAGCCGGCATGTACTGAGCCGGCAGGTGCTGGGCCGGCAGGTGCCGGGCGCCAGGTGCCGAGCCGGGCGGCCCCGCGCCTGCCCGGCTAGCCGTCCGCCGTCAGGGACTCGAGGGCCCGGACGAACTCCTCGTTGTCGGGCTCCAGGGCGAGGGCATTCTCGAGGGCCTGCCGGGCC
>Ga0224512_10000396_pt1 | contig 46456 bp, 49 predicted proteins | sample SF_May12_sed_USG_4_FD_169103 | JGI IMG/M metagenome (GOLD analysis project Ga0224512, IMG submission 169103) | Sediment microbial communities from San Francisco Bay, California, United States - SF_May12_sed_USGS_13 | ecosystem: Environmental > Aquatic > Marine > Sediment | place: USA... | reverse complement strand
CTGCGGCGCGCTGACCGCCGCGATCATCGCGGTGTTCACGATCGCCTCGGGGGCGATCATCCTGATCCCCACGCTGCTGTGGTCGCTCGGTCTGATCGGAGGGATTGATCCCATACTGTACAAGGTGATCTGGTGGGCCATGGGGCATTCCTCGCAGCAGATCAACGTGTCGGCGCATGTCGCCGTGTGGTACTGCATCGCCGCGATGCTGCTGGGCGCCAAGCCGCTGTCCGAGAAGGTCAGCCGGATGGCGTTCCTGCTGTACATCCTGTTCCTGCAGCTGGCATCGGCGCACCATCTCCTGGTCGAGCCGGGCATCAGTTCGAACTGGAAGATCTTCAACACCAGCTACGCGCTCTATCTCGCGGTGGTCGGCAGCATGATCCACGGGCTCAGCGTGCCGGGCGCGATCGAGGCGGCACAGCGCCGCCGCGGTTTCACCAGAGGCGCGTTCGAATGGCTGCGCAAGGCGCCCTGGGGCAACCCGGCCTTCGCCGGCATGTTCATGTCGCTGGTGTATTTCGGCTTCCTCGGCGGCATCTCGGGCGTCGTCATGGGCGCCGAGCAGCTGAACCTGATCATGCACAACACGATCTATGTGCCGGGCCATTTCCACGCCACGGTGGTGGCCGGGACGACGCTCGCCTTCATGGCGATCACCTACCTCGTGGTGCCGCTAATCTGGCGCCGCGAGATCATGTTCCCGGGTCTCGCCAAGTGGCAGCCCTATATCTTCGGGCTCGGCGCGGCCGGCATCTCGGTGTTCATGATGGGCGCCGGGACGCTGGGCGTATCGCGGCGGCACTGGGACATCAACTTCACCGACGCGGCCCTGTCGTTCAGCTATCCCGACACCGCCTTCCTGATGATGGCGCTGAACGGGTTGTCCGGCATACTGGCGGCGATCGGCGGGTTGATGTTCATCGTCATCGTCGTGTTCTCGATCCTGTTCGGCAAGAAGCGCGGCGCCGACGCGGCGCAGACCAACCCGGTCATCGGCGTCGGCGGCGGCGAGGCCGTGGCCAGCTATGGCGGCGAAGGCACCCTGAAGCTGCCCGGCACGATGATCCTCGTCGCCATCTTCTTCATCGCCTTCTTCCTCTACTACTGGGTCAACTGGAAATACCTCTCGGAGGTATGGCCGCTGAGTTGAGGCCCGGCTGCCGGAGGAAGACAAGATGCGGGTCATGGCCAGGGAGCTCTATTCGGTGCTCAAGCTGCGCATCGGCGTAGCGATCGCCCTGTGCGCCCTGGCCGGGCTCGCGGTCACGCCGGGCGAAGCGCCGCCGGCGTGGCGGATCGCGGTGCTGGGGCTGGCGGTCCTGTTGTCGTCGGCCAGCGCCGGCGCCTTCAACCACTATGTGGAGCGTGACCTCGACGCAAGGATGGCGCGGACCCGCAACCGCCCGTTCGTCACCGGACGCTTCCGGACCGGCCCGCCCTGGCTGTGGGCCATCGGCGCAATGCTGGTGGTGGCGGTCGGCGCGGCGGCGCTGGTCCTCAATATCCCGGCCGCGCTGCACACGTTCCTGGGCGCCTTCGTCTACGGCGTCGTCTACACGGTCTGGTTGAAACGCCGGACCGCGTGGAACATCGTCCTCGGCGGGCTGGCCGGGAGCTTCGCCGTTCTGGCCGGCGCGTCGGCCGTCGATCCGGCGCTGGCGCCGGAGCCGATCTGGTTCGCGGTCGTGCTGTTCCTGTGGACGCCGCCGCATTTCTGGAGCCTCGCCATCGCCCTGCACAAGGACTACAAGGCGGCCGATGTGCCGATGCTGCCGGTCGTGGTCGGCGACGCCAGGGCCGCGTGGATCATCCTCTTCCACACCGTCGCGGTCGCCGCGGCATCGATCGTGCCCGTATTCTACGGGCTCGGCTGGATCTATCTTGCGGCGGCGCTGGCCGGCGGCGCCTGGTTCACGGCGCGCAGCATCCAGCTGGTGCAAAACCCGTGCCCCAGGACAGCCATGGCCAATTTCCGCGCCTCTCTGGTGCAACTCAGCCTGCTGCTGGGCGCCGCCATCGCCGACACTTGGATCCTGGGTTAGCGGAACCTGGCCATGAGCTGGCGTACCCCTGTTGTCCTGACCGCTCTTGCGCTGGCGCTTCTCGCGCCGCCGGGACTCTCGTTAGGTGCGCAGCGCCCGGCCAGCGAGAGCGTCGACCTGACGGCGGCGCTCGAGGCCAGCAAGGCGGCGGTCGGGCGTCGTCTCGGCGATTACGTGTTCCGCGATACCATGGGCGCGCGGACGCCGCTGTCGGCGTTCGGCGACCGGCCGGTGATCATCAACATGGTCTATACCGCGTGCACGGATTTCTGCCCGGTCACGGTGCAGAGCCTGGCCCGCGCGGTCGCGGGCGCGCAGGACGCGCTGGGCCCGGACGCCTTCACCGTGCTGACGATCGGCTTCGACACCAGGACCGACCATCCGGCGCAGATGCGGGCCTATGCGAAAAGCCAGGGCATCGACGTCCCCAACTGGCATTTTCTCAGCGCCGACGCGCAGACCATTCTCGCCCTGACGGAACAGCTCGGTTTCGCGTTCTACCGCGCGCCGCAGGGGTTCGACCATATTGCGCAGACCACGATCGTCGGCGCTGAGGGTCGGATATTCCGCCAGGTCTACGGCGCCAACCTTACGGTCGCGTCGATCGTGGAACCGCTGAAGCAGCTGCGCTACGGGGAGACCGCGAACCTCGCAAGCCTCGACAACATCGTCGAACGCATTAAACTCTTTTGCACCCTGTACGACCCGGACGAGGATGCCTACCGTTTCGACTGGTCGATCTTCACCGGGATCGTCGTGGGCCTGTTGAGCATTACGGGGCTCGCCGCGTTCCTCGTTCACGCAACCCTGCAATACCGGAAGGCCAGCCGGTAGAACTGATCACCGCAATCGACCGGCTGCAACATCCGGACCGTTCCCAAGAGGTAAGACCCGACCGGCCATGAGTTACCTGAAACGCGTCCTGCGTATGGCCTTCGCTTGGCTGGAGGCGGGCCTTGACCGCATCTTCACGCCCGCTTGCAACCCGCTCTACCACCTGGGCGCGCTGGGCTTCCTGTATTACTGGGTGGTCGCGGCGACCGGTATCTATCTGTATATCTTCTTCGATACGGGCCTCACCGAGGCCCACGATTCGATCGAATCGATCACCTACGGGCAATGGTATCTTGGCGGCGTGATGCGCAGCCTGCACCGTTATGCGTCCGACGGCATGGTCGCCATGATGATGGTGCATATGCTGCGCGAGTTCTCGCTGGACCGCTACCGCGGCGCCCGCTGGTTCACCTGGTTCACCGGACTGCCGGTGCTGTGGATGGTCTACGCCGCGGGGATCAGCGGCTACTGGATGGTCTGGGACAGGCTGGCACAGTACATCGCCATCGCGACCACCGAGTGGCTCGACTGGCTGCCGATCATCGGCGGCACGATCGCGCGCAATTTCCTCAACCCGGAGCGCCTGGACGACCGGTTCTTCACGCTGATGGTGTTCATGCACATCTTCGTGCCGCTGTTCCTGCTGTTCGTGCTGTGGATCCATCTGCAGCGCGTGACGCGGCCGGTGATCCACCCGCCGCGGCTGCTGGCCGGCGGCACGCTGCTGATGCTGCTGGTGCTCTCGGTCATCAAGCCGGCCGAGAGCCAGCCGCCGGCGAATCTCGACCTGGTGCCGTCCCAGGTCGGTCTCGACTGGTTCTACCTGCCGGCCTATCCGCTGATGGATATATTGGGGAACGGCGCGCTCTGGGGCCTCACCGCCCTCGGCACGCTGCTGTTCATCGCGCTGCCATGGCTGCCGCCCTTGCGACGGACCGCCGCGAAGGCCGCCGTCGTCGACCTCGCCAACTGCAACGGCTGCGCGCGCTGTGCCGAGGACTGCCCCTACGCCGCGATCGAGATGGGGCGGCGCACCGACGGCCGCCCGTTCGACCGGCAGGCCGTCGTTTCGACCGAATTGTGCGTGGCCTGCGGCATCTGCGTCGGGGCCTGCCCGACGGCCATGCCGTTCCGCCGCGCCAGCGACCTGATCCCCGGCATCGATCTGCCCGAGACCCCCGCCCGCGCGTTGCGCGACCGCATCCACGAAGCCGCCGAGGGGCTCACCGGCGATGCCCGGATCATGGTGTTCGGATGCGAGCACAGCTACGATGCACCGACGCTCGCGGGTCGGGAGATCGCCGCCCTGCGGATTCCCTGCGTCGGCATGCTGCCGCCCGCCTTCATCGATTACGTGCTGAGCCGGCGCCTCGCCGAGGGCGTCGTGCTGGCCGGCTGCAGCGAGGGCGAATGCCATAACCGGACCGGCATCCGCTGGACCGTCGACCGCCTCGCCCGGACGCGCGACCCGATGCTGCGCAAGCGCGTCCCGCGCGAGCGGATCGAGACCGTCTGGGCGCCGCCTGTCGAGGGCTGGACGCTGCGACGCCGCGTTGCCGCGTTCGCCGAACAGCTGCGCCGGCGCGCCGCCGAAGAGACCGACGACCGGCCCGGCGAGGCCGCGGAGTAGGGGCGATATGAGTATGACCGCGATCATGCGATGGGCCGGACAAGCAGTTATCTATGCGGGGATGGCGCTGTGGCTGGGCTATTTCGCCAACCGCCCCGTCTACACGCACCTGCCGCCTGACCAGGCGCTGATCAAGCTGAGCGTCGTCCACGGTGCGCAGCGCAAGGGCAAATGCCGCAAGCGCACCCAAGACGAGCTGGATGCGATGAACCCCAACATGCGCACGCCATACGACTGCCCGCGCGAGCGGCTGCCGATCGCCATCGAAATCCTGCTCGACGGCGCGGTGCTATACGACCGCTCGGTGACCGCGGCGGGCCTGGTGCACGGCGGCACGACCCGGGCCTATGAGCGGTTTGCCGTCGCCTCCGGCAGGCACGAGCTGGTCGCGCGGATGGTCGACTCGGCGCGCACCGAGGGCTACGATTTCCAGCGCGCAGCGACGATCGAGCTGTCGCCCGGAGAGAATTTCGTGATCGATTTCCGCGCCGAGGCCGGCGGCTTCCTGTTCAACGGCAAATCCGTTAGCTATGTGCCGCAGGGCTGACATGCGGGCGGGAGGGAAACCATGGCGCTGATCGAATGGCGGGAAGAGTTCTCGATCGGCATCCCCTCGATCGATTACGAGCACAAGGGGATGATCCGGATGATCAACCAGCTGCACGAGGAGATCTCCGCGATCCCGTCACGCGAGACCGTCAGCGATTTCCTTGGCGAGATCCACTCCCTGATTTCCGCCCATTTCGCGCTCGAGGAAAAGGAAATGCTCGAGATGCGCTATGACGCACGCGACGACCACAAGGACGACCACGAGCGGTTGCTGGACGAGATCCGCGACATCATGGACGCGTTCGAGGCGGACGAATCGGCGGATTATGCCGAGGAACTGGGCCGCCGCCTCGAGGCTTGGTTCACCGAGCACTTCCGGACCAAGGACGCCCGCCTGCACCGGTTCCTCAAGGATCGCCACACGGGATAAGGCAGGGTACGGCCGGGCGGAGGCAGCCCGGCGCACGGATCGTGACAACAGTCGGCGCCGTGCCGTTCCGTGTCTCATGACGACGCCTGTCGGTGAAATCGGCTTGACAGCGCTCCGTCCGCCGCTCGATTCCGGCCATGCGACGCGACCGAAGCATTGCCATCTCGCGCCGCCAACACCGGTGCAGACCGTATCCGGCCTGCGGGCGTGTTGATCTGCTTCATCATGGATTCGCATGTGCTCGCAGCCCCGAATCGGGGCGGAGCCGGGCGCAAAATTTCACGCAGTATTACAAATAAATACTTCACCGCCGCCCAAAATAAAACAATATAAACAACAGCAATATCGTTATGTTAATTTGATCTCTTTGGATCGTTTCAGAAAATATGCAAGGCTGGCTATTGTAAAATATTTATATAGAAACCATATATTTAAAAGCGGTAAATCATTTCCGCAAGAATGAAAGGGATATCACATGTCCTTTAAGAAATTCTCCTCCGAACATAATTCCCCGGTCAACGACAGCCCCGACGACAAGTCCACACACGCGCCGGCCGCCGATCAAGCGGGCACACAGCCTGACAAGAAACCGGCAGATGCCGCGCCAGCGCGCAAGTCGTAGCACCCGGAACGCAGGGTGACGCGTTCTCTTCCGCCCGCTCAGCAACTGAATAGCGAGGCCGCCAGCCGGGAGGCATCCGATGACCGTGCGCACGCGCAACACGATTGTGACCTTCAGAAGGCCCTTCCACCTTGCCGGACTCGATGAGGTGCTGCCAGCGGGCGCCTACGGCATAGAAACGGATGAAGAGCTTCTGGCAGGTATTTCGTTTCCCGCCTACCGGCGGATACTGACCCTTATGCACCTGCACACAGAGCCCGGTCATCCTGGCGTTGAGCGGCTTTTGACAGTCGATCCCAGGGAGTTGGACGAGGCTCTCGAGCGCGACCAGGCGCCCGCGGAAATACCGGCCGATACGGCTTCAGGTCAGAAGACGCTGACAGGGACAGCGGATTCGCGCCACGAAGAGGCCGACCGTCAAGCCGTGGCCCGAGCCGAAAGCGAAGGGATGATGCTTCGCCCAGGGTAAACAGCTGCCCCGCGGCGCAGGCGAGAGACTGCGCCGTGAGCGTTCGGCCAGTCAGCGCAATGCAAAGACACTGAGCGTGACATTGGGCGCGCGCAAATTAGGAGGGCATCGCAATGCCATCACAGAACGGTAACGGCGGCCCGCGCGGCCCCTGGGGTCGCCCGGACAAACCCGGTGCCGATATCGAGAATTTAGTCCGCCAGGGGCAGGATCGACTCAAGCAGATCATGCCCGGTGGTGGCCGGCGCGGAGTCATCATCCTTGTTATTCTCGTGCTGATCGGTCTGGGCGCATGGACATCCTATTACACGGTGCCAAGCGACTCGGTCGCCGTCGTGCAACGCTTTGGCAAATATCTCAAAGACGTGCCGCCGGGGCTGCATTTCAAGCTGCCGCTGGGCATCGATGCGGCGACAATCGTTCCCGTCAAACGGCAGTTGAAGCAGGAATTCGGCTTTACGACCCCGGGCGCCGGCGATCCGTACCAGAGTCCTCGTCCCCGCGACGGAAAGCGGGAAACCGAGATGGTAACGGGTGACCTCAATGCCGCACTGGTGGAATGGGTCGTTCAGTACCGCATCTCGGACCCCGTCAAATTCCTGTTCGAGGTTCGCGAACCCAGTGAGACCCTCCGCTATGTTTCGGAGTCCGTCATGCGGGAAGTCGTGGGCGACCGCACCGTGGACGAGGTGATTACCATCGGCCGACAGGAGATTGAATCGGAGGCGCTGACCAAGATGCAGGCGCTCTCAACCAAATATGCGATGGGGATCAGCATCGACCAGGTTCAATTGAAGAACATCAATCCGCCGAAACCTGTGCAGGAGTCGTTCAACGAAGTCAACCAGGCCCAGCAGGAAAAGGAGAAGCTGATCAACGAAGCCCGGCGCGATTACAACAAGGTAATTCCGCTGGCCGAGGGCGAGAAGGATCAGCGGATCCGCGAGGCGGACGGCTACCGGCTCAAGAGGATAAATGAGGCGGAAGGCGATGTTGCTCGGTTCAGCGCCTTGCTGGCCGAATACAGCAAGGCCCCCGAGGTCACGCGCCGCCGCATCTATATCGAGACCCTGCAGGACGTCATGCCGGGCATACGCTCCAAGATCATTGTCGATGAGCAGACGCGCGGCATCCTGCCCCTGTTGAATCTCAATCCCCAGAAGGGAGACCAGCCATGAACAGGATCATGCTGATAGGGATCCTGGCGGTCCTGGGCATCGGAATCTATGTCTCGATGAGCTCGATCTACACGGTGAGCGAAGTCGAGCAAGTGATTATCACCCAGTTCGGCAAGCCGGTCGGTGCTCCCGTGACGACCGCCGGTCTCAAAGTCAAGCTGCCCTTCGTTCAGGACGTCAATGCGATCGACAGGCGGGTTCTTGAGTGGGACGGCAGTCCGTCGGATATGCCGACCAAGGACAAGCTTTACATCTCGGTCGATCTCTTCGCCCGCTGGCGGATTGTAGATCCCCTCCAGTACTTTCTGCGGCTGCGCGATGAACGCAGCGCACAGTCCCGCCTGGACGATATTCTCGGCAGCGAGACCCGCAACGCTGTCGCCAAGCACGAGCTGATCGAAATCATCCGAACCACCAGGGATCGCGTGCCGCTGCGTGACATCCTCCTGACCGACGCGGAACGGGAGCAGGATATCGGGTCACTGGTGCCGATCCAGAAGGGGCGCAAGCTGGTCGAGCAGGAGATCTTTGCCGCGGCTGCCGAGAAGGTACGCGTGTTCGGCATCGAACTGCTTGATATCCGGTTCAAGCGAATCAACTACAATGAAAGCGTGCGCCCGAAGATCTACGATCGGATGATCAGCGAACGGCGGCAGATCGCGGAACGCTTTCTGTCGGAAGGCAATGGCGAGGCGGCCAGAATCCGCGGCAATCGTGTGCGCGACCTAAACAAGATCCAGTCTGAAGCCTACCGGGAGGTCGAGGAGATCCGGGGCCTTGCAGATGCGAAGGCCACCGAAATCTACGCGAGTGCTTACAACCAGAGCCCCGAAGCGGTGGCGTTCTATGAGTTCACACGGACCATGCAGTCCTACAAGTTCATGATCGCTGAAAACACGACCCTCGTCCTTTCCACGGACAGCGATCTCTTCAAGTTTCTGAAGGGCATGACTCCGGATAGCGGCGTCGTTCCGGCGCAACGGTCCGGCGACAAACGATGACAATGCGCACACATAATGAGCGGGTAACCTTCATGCGGCCCTTCGCCCTGGAGGGGCTGGAGGGCGTGCAGCCATCCGGCACCTACAGCGTTGAGACACGCGAAGCGCACGCCGGATTCTTCTCGCTTCTCGGCGCGAAACGAACGTCGAAACGGATTCGGGTTTGGCGGAATCATGGATTTGCCGGCGCCCTCCAGATTGTCACCGTCGACCCTCTTGAGCTGTCGGCCGCCCTGGTGCGCGACGCCGTGCCGATAGAGGTAGCGAAGCAACTGAATCGCAGCGGCGCGGCCGAACGGGCTGCGCAGGGGCGTCGGCCCATCCCTCTTGGGAAGATCACAAAAGCCTTCTCCCGGATCCCCGCGTGGGAAGACAGCGCGATTTCCGTGAAGCGGCCTGATTAAAGCCGGCAATCACAAGAAAGGCATGAGACCGTGACAGACAACCCGGTAGACCTCGACGAGCGCCGTGGCATGGCTGCCCAGAAAGCAACAGAAGTTCGCCGTCAGCGCCTGGATGAGTTTCAGGCCGATCAGGCGGCCTTGCGACGGCGCCAGGAAGAACTCGAGAAACTTCTGCTGGCCGCCCCGGCGGAGACCTGGCCGGAGGCCGCAGCCAAGGCGCAATATCTTATACAGCTCTTCGCCGCCACAGCGGAGGCTCAGGATCCGCGCCGCAAGAAGCTCATCGCGCATGCACTCGGCGATCTTGATCGTCTGGGCGACCGCACCAAGGAGCCTTCATGACCATTTCCCGGCCGAAAACTATGCCAAGCGACCACTCGCCCTCCGATGTCCCCAAGGTTCGCCAGTGCCTCAGATGCAACGCCACCTTTCCAAGTGAGTGGTCCGGCGAGCGGATATGCGCGCGCTGCAAGGGCTCGAGCGCATGGCGGAGCGGCACGCCGATCAGGCCCTCGCCTTCAAGGGGTCGCCGATGATGCCTGGCCGGTGGGATGGACACTTTCCTCAACCATGCGCAAGTAAATCTCCTGCGTACAGATAGAATTCTCACTTCCGAAATTAAAAATACCATTGTTTCCAGAAAGTTGACCGTAAATAATTCAGATATTATATATTTATAATATTTATATTTTACTTTTATTATATTTTGTATTATACTCAAATCACAAAGGGGAAATTGGTTTTCCCTAAATGGAGGAAATGCACATGAACATACCCGAATGGCTGAGGCCTGGACTCTACGGCGCCGCGGCCGGCGCCATCGCCCTCGCGATCGTCGGCTTCTCGTGGGGCGGATGGGTGACCAGCGGTACGGCCCAGAAAATGGCGTCCGAGCATGCGCGGTTCGAAGTCGTCGCCGCCCTGGTGCCGATCTGTCTCCAGCAGTCCAAACAGGACCCGCAAGCCGTGGCGACGCTCGCCGAGCTAAAGGACGCCAGCAGCTACAAGCGCGCCGAAATGCTCATGAAGGCCGGCTGGGCCACGATACCGGGTACAAACGAGCCCAATCGCTATGTCGCGAACGCGTGCATGGACAAGTTGGCAGCCCAGTTCTAATCACCTGGCCGGCACGGCCGGAACAAATGGAAGCCCGGCATTGTGCTGCGAGATGCCGGGTTTCGCCGGTGCCGGCCCTGGAGCGACGTTGCCACATCGTCGCGCGAACGGTGCATCGACAGGTCAAATAGCACATATCCGGCTTAACTGCGGACGATTTGCGGCCCGCTTCACCACCCAAACAAAAACGCGACCCTCAGAGCCGCGTTAATGCTTTGAAATTATTGGTCGGAGCGGCGGGATTCGAACCCACGACCCCTTGTCCCCCAGACAAGTGCGCTACCAGGCTGCGCTACGCTCCGGCCATGTGCCGGGCCTTGCGGGCACGGCGGCGCGCAATGTACCCCGGGACCGGGACCGGCGCAACGCCCGCGCGGCCGGAAAATTACCTCAGCAGGTCGCGGATCCGCACCAACTCACCGAGCACGTCCCGCAGCTCCCCGTCGTCGCCGGGCGGCTTGCGCGAGGGCGCAGGCGCACGGGTCTCTTCCACAGGCGCGCCCTCGACGACCGCCTTCGCGCCCGAAGATCTGAGCAGGCGCTGGACGCCGCGGATCGAATAGCCTTCTTCATGCAGGAGCTGGCGGATGCGCTTCAGGAGCGCGATATCGTCGGGCCGGTAGTAACGGCGGTTTCCGGCACGCTTGACCGGGCGGACCTGGGAAAACCGGGTTTCCCAGAATCGCAGCACGTGCTGCGGAACACCGATGGCGTCCGAAGCCTCGCCGATCGTCCGGTAGGCGTCGGGGGATTTCCCGGTCCTGTCGTCGCCATCCACCGTGATCCGCCGTGCGGCCGGATTCAGGACGCCGCGCTGGCCGACTGGGCGACCTCGCCGTTGATGCGGTTCTTCAGGACGTGGCTTGGCCGGAAGACCAGGACCCGGCGCGGCAGGATCGGGACCTCCTCGCCGGTTTTGGGGTTACGGCCGACCCTTTCGCCCTTCTGGCGCACGGAAAAGCTGCCAAAAGACGAGATCTTGACCATTTCTCCCTTTTGTAGCGCGCCGGAGATTTCCGACAGGATCGCCTCGACCATCTCGGCGGACTCATGCCGCGAAATGCCCACCTCCTGGTATACGACCTCGCCAAGTTGCGCGCGTGTAACGGTTTTCTCATTCATTAGCATTCCCCCCGGTTCTTTAACCATACGGTACTGTGCGAGTCGGGGGCCGTCAATTGCCATCAGCCCGACGGGCGTCCAATCCGGCTTCTACCAGCGAATTAGCGCCGATCCCCAAGTGAACCCGCCGCCCATCGCCGTCAGGGCCACGAGATGGCCCTCCCTTACCCGTTTGTCCGCCGTCGCCTCCGCCAGGGCCAGCGGGATCGTCGCCGCGGACGTATTGGCCTGGCGGTCGACGGTCACGATGACCCGCTGCATCGGAATATCGAGCTTCTTGCCGGTACTCTCGATGATGCGCAGGTTGGCCTGGTGGGGCACCAGCCAGTCCACATCGCCGTGTTCCAGCCCGTTGGCCGCAAGCGCATGTTCGACGCATTCCGCCATGCGCACCACGGCCTGCTTGTAGACCTCGCGCCCGGCCATGCGGATAACCCCTGCGGTTCCCGTGCTGCCTGGACCCCCGTCGACAAAGAGCGCTTTGTAATTCGCGCCGTCCGAGTGGAGGTGGGTCGACAGAATGCCGCGGTCCCGGTTCGTGCCCTGGCCCTCGCCAACCTTCAGCACGACCGCACCGGCGCCGTCCCCGAACAGCACGCAGGTCGTCCGGTCCTCCCAGTCGAGAATTCTGCTGAACACCTCCGCGCCGATAACCAGTGCCGTGTTCGCCTGGCCAAGCCGGAGCATGTTGTCGGCCATCGTCAGTGCATAGATAAACCCGGTGCACACCGCATGCACGTCGAACGCCGCGCCGGTCCTGTTGCCTAGGCCAGCCTGGATCCGAGTGGCGGTGGCGGGAAACGTGTTATCGGGGGTGGCGGTCGCCAGCACGATAATATCGAGATCGGCGCCGTCGACGCCGGCATTCTCAAGCGCCCGCCGCGCCGCGGCCAGCGCCAGGTCCGAGGTCAGTTCGCCGTCGGCCGCGATATGCCGCTGGCGGATGCCGGTCCGCTGTGAAATCCACTCGTCGGAAGTATCGACCCGCGTGGCCAACTCGTCATTGGTGACAATCCGCTCCGGCAGATAGGCACCGCATCCCGCAATGATCGAACGTTTCATCTACGCGACCGGCTCCTGATCACTCGCCGGCATCGCGCCGCTCTTCAGCCGTTCGAAATCATCTCGTATTTTCGGGACGAACCCGTTGACCGCCATTTCCGCCGCGACACCGATCGCATTCGAGAAACCCAGCGCATCGGTGCCGCCGTGCGCCTTCACCACGATCCCGTTGAGACCGCCCAGGATGGCGCCATCGTAATAGCGCGGATCGCTGCGCTCCCGCATGGCGGCAAGCGCTGGCCGCGCCAGCAGATACCCCAGCCTTGCGCGCCAACTGCTGCGGAATGCGTCCCGCAGGAAACTGGCCATCAACTTGACCGTGCCCTCCGCAATCTTCAATCCGACATTGCCGGTAAATCCATCGGTCACCGCGACATCGACCCTGCCCGAGGAGATATCGTTGCCTTCGATGAAGCCCTTGAATATGATCGGCAGAGGCGTTTCGCGCAGCATCGCCGCCGCCTCGCGCACCTCCTCGTGCCCCTTGATTTCCTCGATTCCGATATTGAGCAGCCCGATCGTCGGCCGCTCGACGCCCAGGACCGTGCGCGCGAACACCTCGCCCATGACGGCGAACTGCACCAGATGTTCGGCGCTGCACTGCACGTTCGCGCCCAGATCCAGCACACAGCACAAACCGCGTACGGTCGGCACGGACCGCACGATCGCCGGCCGGTCGATGCCCTGGATGGTCTTCAGTACGAATTTGGACATCGCCATCAGTGCGCCGGTATTTCCCGCCGATACGGCGGCCGCGGCTTCTCCGGCTTTGACGGCGTCGATCGCCTTGCGCATGCTCGATTCCCGCGCACCGCGAAGCGCCACCGACGGCTTGTCGTCGCCCTTCACGATCTGGTCGGTATGGCGGATTTCGACAGCGCCGGCGAGTCCCCGATGGCGCCGGACCAGCGGCTCGAGGCGCTGCGAATCCCCGAACAGCAGGAATTTGACGTTGGCCATTTGGCGGCGCGCACGTGCGGCGCCCCCGACAACCATATCGGGTGCAGAATCTCCGCCCATGCCGTCGAGCGCTATGACGATCTGTTCCGTCACGGGGCGCCCCCCTTGCCGCCGCTCTTTGTGCCGATCAGACCGATTCCGGCTCTATGACATCGCGCCCGTCGTAGGAACCGCAGGCCGAACAAACGTGGTGCGGCCGCTTGAGTTCACCACAATTGGGGCATTCCGCGTAAGCGGAGGTCTTCAGAGCGTCGTGCGAACGCCGCATATTGCGCCGGGACGGCGAGATTTTTCGCTTCGGAACGGCCATGGACCAAACCTATTCGTTGTTGCCAACATATGGCGAGAAAAACAGCCGGGTTACATAAACACAATTGGCCGGGACGGCAAGCGGCATCCCGTCTATTTGCGCTGCTTTTGCATCAGCTCTCCCAGTACGGCGAACGGCGTGCGCCGCTCTCCGGCGTCCTCGCCCGCCCCGGGCTGTCGCAACACGCCGGTGCCGGGCGCGCGTGGATAGGGGTCGAGCGACAGCGAGAGGAGTTGTGCGGCGAGCTCGCCGAGGTCAATGCCGCTGTCATCGAAAACCTCCGGCACGTCCGTGTCTTCGCCGCCGCCGGGCGCCCGGTATCCGTCGGGGCCGAAGGTTTCGGCGAAGTCTTCCTCAATATGCACCGGCAGGGGCTCGAGCGTCACGACGCAACGCTGCACGACGTCGGCGGTCAGCCGCCCTTCGACCCGCACCAGCGGGCCACCGGACACGCGCCGAACCCGGACGCTGGCGGCCAGCGCGTCGATCGCCACGACATCGAAGCGGCGCGCAAGAGCCGTACGCTCCTCATCGCCGGCTTCCACCGTCCTGTGGACCTCGCCGTTCTCCAGTTCGTCTAGCCGGACGGGGCGCCGGAATTCCGAAACCGCCGCGGTATTCATCGGTCTGACCCCCATTGTGGTGCGGGAAAGCGTATCCGTCCCCGCGAGATTTCGTCCTCGGCCCGCGGTTCGAGATCCGCAACGCAGGCCCGCAGATAGGCTGCCATGGTCGTCAGCACGGCCGGCGGCGGTGCCTGGCCGCCATATATGTAATCGCGCAACGCCCCGCACAAGACCGTGTCTCCCCGGTTCAGCCCGTCGCGGCAGGCGGCCGACATCGCATAGAAATGGCCGGCCAGCGCTTTTACCCGTTTGCCTACACTCAAGTCACCGACGCCCATCTCCCGCAGATTCCGGTCCAGATCCGCGAACATGGCGTCGAACAGCGCCTGCGACAATTCGCCCTGACCGACGGCGCGGCCCAGCCGATCCATGACGAGGAAGGCATGCAGAGCGACCATGGCATATCGGCCTGTCGCCGTATCGGGCACGCCCAGATTCCTGTAGAACACGTCGCTGCGGGCATGGTCGACAATGGCGCCATAAAGACGGCGCACGCCGGACTCTTGCGAATTCGGCGCGAACAGGGTTTTCGAAAAAAATGTCATCAATGGCCTCATCCGGGCCCCGGTGGAATTCGCATGCGCGGCGGCTGCCGGCGGCATTGACTTGGGGCTCCGTTCGGTGCGAGTCTCGGCCTAGAAGATCGCGAGGAAAACCTCTCGAATCAACAAGTTTACGACGCCGTGCTCCACCGTGCCGGGCCGTTAACGGATTTGGATTGTTCATGACCCGCTTGACAAGGACCGTTCTCCTCCTGTTCGGGGCCGCACTGGTCGTGCTCGCCGCGACGGCCTGCGATCCCAGGTCCGCGACCCGCGGCAACATCCCCACGAAAGAACAGATATCGCTTGTCGTTCCGGGGGTGCACGGCCGCGAGGACGTACGCAGCGTCATGGGATCGCCGTCCGTCGTCAGCACCTTCGACGATAACACCTGGTATTATATCGGACGCCGTACCGAACAATATGCGTTCTTCAAACGCAAGACGATCGAGCAGCAGGTCCTGATCGTCCGTTACGGCACTGACGGACGGGTCGAGAGGATTTCACGCCTCGACGAGTCCGATGGCAGGGAGATCGACCTGGTCGAGCGGGAAACGCCCGCCGCCGGTCGCAGGCTCGGCCTTCTCGAACAGTTGTTCGGAAACATCGGACGGTTCAGCGGCGAGGAAACCGGGAACTAGCCGATAACGGCGGCATGCCGCTCGGGATCCGCCGCCATACGCGATACCCCCGGCGGATGGTTCCGCCGGGGGGTTATCTTTCGGGCCGTCGTGCGTCTGGAGCGGATCGTGATTGATCGAACTCACGATCAATTGCGTGAATCCGCTCTATACCTCAAAGAGCGAGCCGATTCACCGGGCTGGTGGATCGCCGAAGGCGATTCCAATCAACCCGGATCGGCTCTAGTGCGCCAGCGCGACGAGCAGCAGCAGCGCGACGATATTGGTGATCTTGATCATCGGGTTGATGGCGGGGCCTGCGGTGTCCTTGTAAGGGTCACCCACAGTATCGCCGGTCACCGCGGCCATGTGAGCCTCCGACCCCTTGCCGCCGTGATTGCCGTCCTCGATGAACTTCTTGGCGTTGTCCCAAGCGCCGCCACCCGCCGTCATCGAGATCGCCACGAACAGGCCGGTCACAATCACGCCGAGCAACATCGCGCCCAGCGCCGCGAAGGCGGCGGATTTGCCCGCCACGCCCCAGATTACGCCAAAGAGCACGATCGGTGCCAGCACCGGCAGCATCGAAGGAATTATCATCTCCTTGATCGCGGCCCTGGTCAGCAGATCGACCGCCCGGCTGTACTCCGGCTTGCCGGTGCCTTCCATGATGCCGGGGATTTCCTTGAACTGGCGGCGGACTTCAAGCACGACGGAACCGGCGGCGCGCCCGACGGCGGTCATGCCCAGCGCCCCGAACAGATAGGGCAACAGCCCGCCGATAAAGAGTCCGACGACGACGTAGGGATTGGACAGCGAGAAGTCGAGCGTCACGCCCTGGAAGAACTCGAACTGGTACGAATTGGCGATGAAGTAGTTCAGGTCCTGCGTATAGGCCGTGAACAGCACCAGGGCGCCCAGCCCGGCAGAGCCGATGGCGTAGCCTTTGGTCACCGCCTTGGTTGTGTTGCCGACCGCATCCAGCGCGTCAGTGGTCTTGCGCACCTCTTCTTCCATATCGGCCATCTCGGCGATGCCGCCGGCGTTGTCCGTCACCGGACCGTAGGCGTCGAGCGCCACCACCATGCCGGCCAACGCAAGCATCGCGGTGACCGCGATGGCGATGCCGAACAACCCGGCCAGCATGTAGGTGACGACGATCGCGGCAGAGATGATCAGCGCCGGAACGGCGGTCGCCTCCATCGAGATCGCCAGTCCCTGGATCACGTTGGTCGCATGGCCAGTGATCGAGGCCCGGGCAATACTCTGTACGGGACGATATTGCGTGCCGGTATAATATTCCGTGATCCAGACAAGCAGGCCGGTCGTGACCAGCCCGGCGAGGGCGCAGAGGTACAGATCGAGGCTGGTGAAGTTGACGCCGCCGGCGCTGTATTCGACGGTCAGGCCGCCGAGCACCAGCCACGTCACGCCGTAGATCAGCACGGCAGAGATCAGCGCCGAGCCGATGAAGCCCTTGTATAGCGCGCCCATGATGCTTTGGCTTGCGCCCAGCTTGACGAAGAAGGTCGATGCTATGGAGGCGAGGATGCAGGCGGCACCGATCGCCAGCGGATAGAACATCAGCGATGAGACCTCGTCGGTCCCCATGAAGAAGATCGAGGCCAGCACCATGGTGGCGACGACGGTCACCACATAGGTCTCGAACAGGTCGGCCGCCATGCCGGCGCAGTCGCCGACATTGTCGCCGACATTGTCGGCGATGACCGCCGGGTTGCGCGGGTCGTCCTCCGGAATCCCGGCTTCTACCTTGCCCACCAGGTCGGCGCCTACGTCGGCACCCTTGGTGAAGATGCCGCCGCCGAGACGCGCGAAGATCGAAATCAGCGACGCGCCGAAGCCAAGCCCGACCAGCGGGTCGATAAGGTTGCGCCCCGTCGCGCCCAGGTAATCGCCGAGGAACAGGTAGTAGCCGGCCACCGCGATCAGCGCCAGGCCGGCGACCAGCATGCCGGTGATCGCGCCGGCCTTGAAGGCGAGATCAAGACCACGCGCCAGCCCCTGCCGCGCGCCTTCGGCGACGCGCACATTGGCGCGCACCGAGATGTTCATACCGATGAAGCCGGTCGCGCCGGACAACAGTGCGCCGATGAAGAAACCCAGCGCCACCTGCCAGCCCAGCACAAAATACAGAATGGCGATAACGATCGCGCCGACGCCGGCGATCGTCATGTACTGGCGTTTCAGATAGGCGGCCGCGCCCTGTTGCACGGCGGCCGAGATTTCCTGCATCCGCTCGGTTCCGGCGTTCGCGCCGAGAACCTGGCTCCTGGTTACGATGCCGTAGACGACGGCAAGCGCGCCGCATGCGATGACTGCGTAGAGCATCTTTCAATTATCCCGGTATCTGGTTGGTCCGGCGGGACAGGTTGCATCCCCTCGTTGGCTCGGCTGCCGGCGGGCGACCGCACCGCATCGCGGCTCCGGCCCGCCGAAAACCGGCCGGAACATGCCAGACTTGCAGGGGAAACGCAACCGCGCTTTAGGCGGCCCCGACGGCCCCTTCCCGCTGCGCGGCACGGCGCTTCAAACGCAGCCATAGGGCGGTTGCGAACACCGTCAGCAAGGGCAGAATGACCGCATAACTGACTGCGGCCCAGCCGAAGCGGTCGTAGATCACGCCGGACGAAAGACTGGCGACGGCGTTGGCGCCAAACACCAGAAAGTCGTTGATGCCCTGAACCTTGGCCTTTTCCGAGAGCGTGTAGACCTCGGTCAGCAGGGTACTGCCGCCGATAAACATGAAGTTCCAGCCGATTCCCAGCAGGATCAGCGCCGACCAGTATTCGAGAATTCCGGTGCCGGACATGTTGACAACAATCATCGCGAACATCGCAACCGTCCCCGCAAGGACGATCCGCACCGCGCCGAACCGGCGGATCAGGTGGCCGGTGAAGAAGCTGGGCACGAACATGCCCAGCGCGTGCCACTGGATCACGAACGCGGTGTCCGGAAAGCTGTGCCCGTGCCCCTGCATGGCCAGCGGCGTCGCCGTCATCACCAGGGCCATGCTGCCATAGCCGATCAAGGCAGCCAGCACAGCAATCAGGAAGGTGGGCTGGCGCACGATCTCACCCATGGCCCGGCCGCCGCCCGAGCGCTCCTCCTCACCCGGCGGCGGGATGGCGATGAACTGGATGAGCACGATCGCGGCGGCCGCGAGACCGGCCATCACCAGGTAGCTGCCGGCAAACCGGGCGCCATCGACAAGGCCGGCGCTCGCCTTGGCGAGCTCCGGGCCGATCACGGCGGCGACGATTCCGCCCAGCAGGACATACGATATCGCCCGGCTTTTGTAATCGTCGTGCACCGCATCGGCCGCGGCGAACCGGTAGTATTGCCAGAACGCGTTGTAGCAGCCCTGGATCAGGCCGCCGAGGGTGAAGATCACGAAACTCCCGGTTGACAGCCCCCACGCGCCGACAAGCGCCGCGCTCACCCCGAAGGCGGCGCCGACCGTAAAGCCGGCACGGCGGCCGACGCGTTTCATCAACAGCGAGGCCGGGATGGTCATAGCCATGTTGCCGACGAACATCAGGGACACCGGCAGGGTCGCCAGCGACTTGTCGATGGCAAGCATCTTGCCGGCGAGCGCCGACACGACGATCACCATGGTCGCGCCGGTCATCGCCAGCACCTGGCACAACGCCAGCACCAGGACAGTCAACTTCGGGTGGGCCGGAAGCTCCCTTTCGCTTAGCGGCCCGGCGGGCAACGCGTTCATTTCGTGCCGATCGTGAATCCGTGAAAGGCGTCTGACCTAACACACTTGCATACAGCCCAATGCCGGAAATGTCATGCGCTGAGGTCAGCCCCCGTGTACCCAGCCTTTCCGGGAGAGCTGCATCTCGGTCCCGTCGGGCCCGGCGATGTGAAGCGCCCGATCCGCGACGATCCGTCCAACGGCGGTCAGCGGCAGCGACAGGTCGGTGGCGATCTTGACGATCTTGGCCGCGTAGCCCGGCGCCACCGTGAACAGGAGTTCGTAGTCGTCGCCACCGGTCAGCACTATCGCCAGCAAATCCGGTGCGCGGTCGAGAACCGTGCGGGCGGCATCCGAAAGCGGTACGGCGGCGGCATCGATCTCCGCGCCGACGCCCGAAGCCTCCAGGACATGCGTCAGGTCCGCCGCCAGGCCGTCCGAAATATCGATCGCCGCGCTGGCCAGGCCGACGAGGCGCAGGCCGAGATTGATTCGCGGGCGCGGCAGGCGATACCGGCCGATCAACTCGTCACGCCTGTCGGGCGTCAGGCCCGCAACCTCTTCGTGCAGCAGTTTCAGGCCGATCGCGCCGTCGCCGATGGTCCCGCTTACATAGACGATATCCCCCGCCTGCGCGCCCGACCGGCGGATCGCCTGGCCGACGCCGACAGTGCCGAACGCGGTAATCGTCAGGGCCAGCGGTCCCGGCGTGGTGACGCTGTCGCCGCCGGCCAGGGTGATGGCGAAGGCGGCCTGATCCGCCGCCAGCCCCTCGGCAAAAGCTTGCAACCAGTCGTCGTCGATTGAATCCGGCAGCGCGATGTTGAGCGTATAGGCGAGCGGCATTGCACCCATCGCCGCGAGGTCCGACAGATTCACCCGCAGCAGCTTCGCCGCGATCAGGTCCGGCCGTTCGTCGCCGATGAAATGTACGCCCGCAATCATGGTGTCGGTCGTCACGACGATGTCGCGGTCCGCCATCGGTGCAATCACGGCGGCATCGTCGGTCAACTGAAAGGCGCCGGCGAAGCCTTCCGTCAGCGGCGCAAGATACCGCGCAATGCGCATGAATTCGTCGCTTCTATCCGACATCGCTTCTATCCGGCATCGCTGCCATCCGGCTGCCCGGTTTCTTCGGGTTTCCGCAGGGTCGTGGCGAGTTTGTCCAGAACCCCGTTGACCAGTTTCGGCTCGCCGCCCTCGAAGAACGCCTCGGCGATCCGCACATATTCCGTAATCACGACCGCCGCATCGATGTCCGGGCGCGACAGCAACTCCCATGCACCGGCCCGCAGGATCGCCCGCAACACCGCTTCCAGCCGCGCCAGCGGCCACTCCTTCGACAGCGCGGCGCCGATCATCCGGTCCAAATCTTCGCGGCGGTCGTGAACACCGCGGACGAGGTCGCCGAGGAACTGCGGGTCGGGTTCGCCCAGCATGGAAAAGTCCGCCTCCGGGTCCCTGGCACGCTCCGCCTGCTCACGCAGGACGGACTCGGGCCCCGCACCCGACATCTCCATCTGGTATATAGCCTGAACGGCAGCGAGCCGTGCTGCGCTGCGTCTTTCGTAGCCCGTCCGGTTCTTCTTCATTCGGACTCCTGGCCCAGGCGCCTCTTCAGCTCGATCATCTGCAGGCAGGCCCGCGCCGCGTCGGCGCCCTTGTCCTTCTTGTCAACGGCCGCCCGAGCCCAGGCCTGCGCCTCGTCCTCGACCGTCAGTATGCCATAGCCGACCGCCAGCCCCCGACGCACGGCCAGATGCTGCAGTCCGCGCGCGCTCTCGCCGCAGACATAGTCGTAATGCGTGGTCTCGCCCCGGATCACGCAGCCGAGCGCGACGTAACCGTCGAACTGCGACGGGCTGGCGTCATGCACCATGGCGATCGCTGCTGGTATCTCGAACGCGCCGGGAACCGTGACTCTCTCGTGCGTCGCTCCCGCGGCCTCCAGTACGGCCACGGCGCCGCGACAGAGTTCGTCGGAAATGTCGACGTAGAAGCGCGCTTCGACGATCATGACGTGCGGCGGTTTCGCGTTGGCCATTGTTCGCTCTGTCCCCTGCCCGGCCGACCGCTATTTTTCGATTGGCCGGTGGCCGGCGACCGTCAGTCCGTATCCCTCGATGCCGATGATCGTCTTCGGTGAATTTGACAGCAGGATCATGTCGCGCACCCCCAGATCGAGCAGGATCTGCGCACCCACGCCATAATCCCGCAACTCACCGCTCCTGGCCGGCGGCTCACCGCGACTCACCGCCGCCTGCGCCGCGACCAGATCCGACAGGGCGGTCGGCTGCGGCTCGCGGATCAGCACCACCACGCCCCGCCCGGCGCGCCCGATCATCTCCATCGAGGCCTGCAGGTCGCCGCCCTTGCCGCTGACCGTGCAGCCGAGCACGTCGTCGAGGACGTTGAGCGCGTGCATGCGGACCAGCACCGGCCCGTCCTCCTCGATGTCGCCCTTGACCAGCGCCACATGCTCCGCATGGTGGATGCGGTTGGTGTAGACGTACATCCGGAAGGCGCCGCCATACTGGCTCTTCAGTTCCATCTCGGCGCCGCGCTCGACGATCCGGTCGTGGCGCAGCCGGTAGGCGATCAGATCGGCGATGGTGCCGATCTTCAGCCCGTGCCGCTGGGCGATCGCGATGAGATCGTCGCGCCGCGCCATCGACCCGTCCTCGTTCATGATCTCGCAGATCACGCCCGACGGATTCAGCCCGGCAAGCCGTGCGATGTCGACCGCCGCCTCTGTGTGGCCGGTGCGCACCAGGACCCCGCCGTCGCGCGCCACCAGCGGGAACACATGGCCCGGCGTCTGGATGTCCTCCGCGTCCTTGGCGGGATCGATGGCCACGGCCACGGTCCGAGCCCGGTCGGGCGCGGAAATCCCGGTGGTTACGCCTTCCTTGGCCTCGATCGAGACGGTGAACGCGGTCTCCAGCCGGCTGGTGTTACGCTGCTCCATCAGGTTCAGGCCCAGCCGCTCGACGCGCTCACGCGTCAACGCCATGCAGATCAGCCCGCGGCCGTGCATTGCCATGAAATTGATCGCGTCCGGCGTCGCCATCTGCGCCGGGATGACCAGGTCACCCTCGTTCTCGCGCTGCTCGTCGTCGACCAGGACGAACATGCGCCCGTTGCGGGCCTCGTCGATGATCTCCTCGGCCGAGGATGTGACCTCGCTGAACGTTATGCGCCAAGGCTCTTCGATCGGTTTGGCCATTCATGTGTCCTCTTCAAGCAGGCGCGCAACATATCGGGCCAGCATGTCAATCTCAAGATTAACCCGCGCACCGGGCTCGAGTTCCCCGAAGGTCGTCATCGCGGCGGTGTGCGGAATGATACACACCCCGAAGCCCCCGGGGCCGACCTCGTTGACCGTCAGGGACACCCCGTCGAGGGCCACCGATCCCTTCGGCGCGATGTAACGTGCCAGCGCCTGCGGCGGCAGGATCGTGAAACGGGTCGCCTCGCCGTCCGCGCTGCGCGCCGTCACCTTGGCAACGCCATCGACATGGCCCGTGACGATGTGCCCGCCCACTTCGTCGCCAAGCCGCAGCGCCCGCTCGAGATTGATGTGGCGCCCCGGCTGCCAGTCGTCCAGCGTGGTCATGACCAGGGTTTCGGCGGAAACATCGGCGGCGAACCAGTCTGCGCCCTTCTCGACTACGGTCAGGCAGGCGCCGGCGCAGGCAATCGAGGCGCCGATCGCAACCTCCGCCATCGGATAGCTTGTTTCGATCTCGATCCGGGCGCCCTTCTGCAGCGGCTTGCGCGACCGCAGCCGCCCGACATCGGTGATCAGGCCGGTGAACATGACGACTCCTCAGTCATGGCGCACATAGCTCTCAAGCAGGTCCTCACCGGCCGATTGCACGGAAACCCGGCGGTAGCGGCGCATCAGCGACAGCGTGTCGACGCCGTAGGCCGCAACAGCCGGTATTCCATCGCCGCCGATGATCCCGGCGGCGCGGAACCACCGTAGCCGGTCGACCAGATCGGCCCGCAGCAGCCCGGCGGCAAGATGCCCGCCGCCTTCGACCAGGACGCGGGTGAGTCCGGCATCGCCCAGCGCGGACAGCATTGCCGCCGGCGTCGGATACCCGTCGGGCCCCTCCGCCACTTCGACGATCCGCACGCCGCTGTCCTCGAACGCATGACGCCTGTCGCGGTTGCGTCCCCGGACCGTGACCAGCCAGGTGGGTGTTTCGGAAGCGGTCATAACCAGCTTGCTGGTCAACGGGAGGTGCAGCCTTGCATCGACCACGATGCGGACCGGCGAGCGGTCCTCGAGTCCCGGCAGGCGGCAGGTCAGAACCGGATCGTCGGCCAGCGCGGTGCCGACACCCACCATGATCGCATCGTTCCGGGCGCGCATCAGATGGGCGCGTTGCCGCGCCGCCTCGCCGGTTATCCAGCGGCTTTCCCCGGTGTGGGTCGCAATCCGCCCGTCGAGGGTGGTCGCGAGTTTCAGCGTGACCAGCGGCCGCCCCGCGCGCTGGCGCGTCAGGTAGCCGGCGTTGAGGGCTTCCGCCTCCTCGCGCAGCAGGCCACTTTCGACAGCGACGCCGGCGTCCCGAAGTTGCCGCAGCCCGCCGCCCTTGACCCGCGGGTCCGGATCCTCGGTCGCGGCGACCACGCGCGCAACACCTGCCTCGATCAGCGCTCCGGCGCAGGGCGGGGTCTGTCCCCGATGCGCACAGGGCTCCAGCGTAACATAGGCTGTCGCGCCCTTCGCCGCGTCACCGGCCCGTCGCAGTGCCTCGGTTTCGGCATGCGGCCGGCCGCTCGGTTGGGTCCAGCCACGCCCGACGATCTTCCTCTGTGCGCCACCTGCAACCAGCACGCAGCCGACCGCCGGATTCGGCCAGACCCGGCCAAGGCCGCGGCCGGCGAGGGATAGTGCCGCACGCATGTGTGCGGCATCGGCTGGATCAGGTTTGCTCGACACCGAGTTCGTCAGTGATGAATGTCTCGAAGTCCTTGGCTTCGCGGAAATTCCTGTACACCGATGCAAACCGCACATAGGCGACCTGATCCAGCGCCGACAGGGCCTCCATCACCAGTTCGCCGATCGTCTCACCGCGAATTTCGCTCTCGCCGGCGCTTTCCAGGCGGCGGACGATGCCGTTGATGACCCGGTCGACGCGGTCGGGGTCGACCGGCCGCTTGCGCAATGCGATCATCATCGAGCGGCTCAGCTTGTCGCGGTCGAAGACTTCGCGCTGGCCGGTCTTTTTCAGGACCGTCAACTCACGCAGCTGCACCCGCTCGAACGTCGTAAACCGTGCGCCGCAGCCCGTGCAAAAGCGCCGCCGCCGTATCGCAGAGTTGTCTTCTGTCGGCCGCGAATCCTTGACCTGGGTATCGTCGTGACCGCAAAACGGGCACCGCATCCGTCCTACCCTCCGCTCATTATCAGTTCATTCCCGCATAGACCGGAAAACGCCGGCACAACGCGGCCACGCGCGCCCGCACCGCCCGCTCGACGACGCTGTTGTCATCCCTGTTTGCCGCCAGGCCGTCGAGCACCTCGACAATCATATCACCGATCCGGCGGAATTCCGCCTCGCCGAACCCGCGGGTCGTCGCCGCGGGCGTACCGAGCCGCACGCCCGACGTCACAGTCGGTTTTTCGGGGTCGAAGGGCACGCCGTTCTTGTTGCAGGTCATGCCCGCACGCTCGAGGCTTTCCTCCGAGATATTCCCGGTCAGCCCCTTCGGCCGCAGATCGACGAGCATGAGATGGGTGTCGGTGCCGCCGGAGACAATATCCAGACCGCCTTCCATGAGGGTTTCGGCCAACACTCTTGCATTCTTCGCGACGGCCTGCGAATAAGTCTTGAATTCTGGTCGCAGCGCCTCGCCGAAGGCCACGGCCTTGCCGGCGATGACATGCATCAGCGGCCCGCCCTGCAGGCCTGGAAAGACCGCGGAGTTGATCTTCTTGCCGAGGTCTTCGTCGTTCGAGAGGATCATTCCGCCACGCGGGCCGCGCAGGGTCTTGTGCGTGGTCGTGGTGACGACGTGGGCATGCGGCAACGGGCTGGGATGCACGCCCGCCGCGACCAGCCCCGCGAAATGCGCCATATCGACCAGCAGAAAGGCGCCGACGGCATCGGCGATCTTGCGAAACCGCGCGAAATCGATGACGCGCGGGTAGGCCGATCCGCCGGCGATGATCAGCTTCGGCTTATGCTCCCGCGCCAGGCGTTCGAGCTCGTCGAAGTCGATCAACGCGTCCTCCCTGCGCACACCGTACTGAACGGCATGGAACCACTTCCCCGACTGGGCCGGCGGTGCGCCATGGGTCAGATGGCCCCCCGCCGCGAGCGACAGCCCCATAATGGTATCGCCCGGCTTAAGCAGGGCCAGCATCACCGCCCCATTCGCCTGACAGCCGGAATGCGGCTGCACATTGGCGAACCGGCAGTCGAACAGCTTCCTTGCGCGCTCGATGGCCAGGCGCTCCGCGACATCGACATATTCGCAGCCGCCGTAATACCGCCGCCCGGGATAGCCCTCGGCATATTTGTTCGTGAGCACCGAGCCGGTGGCCTGCAACACCGCCCTGCTGACGATATTTTCCGATGCGATCAGTTCGATCTGGTCCTGCTGGCGCGTCAACTCATGGCTGATCGCGCCGAAGATTTCAGGATCGCTGTCAGCCAGATTCTCGCCGAAGAACCTGTCGAGGTAGACTCCTGCCGAGGCTGCGGGTATGTCATTCATAATTCCGGATTTCCCCCGTAAGACCTTGAATTTTCGCAAATCACGACAATACCCCCAATGCCGTATGCATCGGCCGGCACCGGTCCGTCACGACATCTTGTCCACGCGGCTCTGGTGGCGACCGCCGGCAAACCCGGTCTCGAGAAACATGCGCACGCAGTCCCGCGCAGTCTCCGGTCCGCTGGTCCGCGATCCCAGCACCAGCACGTTCGCATCGTTGTGTTCGCGCGCCAGCCGCGCATCGGTCGCATCGCAACACCGCGCGGCCCGGACATGGCGGTATCGGTTGGCCGCGATCGAAATGCCGATGCCGGTGCCGCAGATCAGGACGCCGCGCGCCGCCCTGCCGTCGGCCAGCGCCCCGGCCATCGCATCCGCGAAATCTGGATAATCCACCGATTCCGGGCCGTCGGTGCCGAGATCGGCAATGTCGTAACCCGCTTCCAGGAGCAGCGTCTTGAGCGCCTCCTTGACCTCAAACCCGGCATGATCCGACGCAATCGCAATGGCTTCGCGCGACATGGATGTCCTGTTTCGCCTGTTGGTCGGTTCTCGCGATCGCCGCCGACTGGCACAACCCCGTGTAACCTGAACTGACACGCATACCATATGTCGCAGTGCCATACCAGCCTGCGGGAATTACCAATAAAGGGTATCACCGGCGCGGATTGTCGCGGTCCGCCCGCCGGACCCCATGCCGTCGGATCACACCGATCGCGCGGATGCTGTTACAGCATCTAGCGGCAATTCAGCAGGAAACATCAACATATCGAACAAAGAAAGAAAAATTAACCAAACGAAAGTGAATCATAGCGAGCGTGTTAACAAATATAGTTAACGTTACCGAGAGATTAGTTGACGCAAGTACTTTAAAATAGTAATAATTACGTATAGAAAACCACCTTGGATCGGGAAAAATGTCGGAAAATTCTGATAATGCCGCGTCGCGCGGCGAAATTCTTCGTATGACGACCGATGTCGTGGCGGCGTATGTCGGACACAACATGCTTCCCCCGGGCCAGGTCGGCGACGTCATCAGCACTGTATTCGGATCGCTCAAGAACCTTGACGACCATGGCGGGCAAATCAAGCCGCCGACCCCGGCAGTGCCGGTCCGCAGATCGGTGACCCGGGACCATATCGTGTGCCTCGAGGACGGCAAGAAGCTGAAAATGCTGAAGCGCCATCTGCGTTCGACCTACGATATGACGCCGGAGGAATACCGGGCGAAGTGGAAGCTGCCGATCGATTATCCGATGGTGGCGCCGGCCTATGCGCAGCAGCGCTCGGAATTCGCGAAGAAGATCGGTCTCGGCCGCAAGACGAAGGTGGCTCCGAGCAAACGAAAATGACCGGTCCGGAGCCCGCGGAACACACGGGCCCGGCAATGCAAGGCAGCAGGGGGGGCCGGCTCGCGGAGCTGGCCCCTTGGCGTATCGGCGCAAAGTGTTGCTGCGCCGCGGCATGAAATCGGCTATACATCGGCGGCCCCAACCTTGTTGAGAGCCTTCGACCGGAGTTAAGACGATGAGCGCGCCGCAGTCAGCCAGCCCGAACCCTTCCGGAACCGATCCGGCAGACCGGACCGCCCCGTTTTCATGGGAGGACCCGCTGCTTCTCGAGGATCAGCTGACCGAGGAGGAGCGCATGGTCCGGGACACCGCCCGGGACTATGCCAGGGACAAGCTGATGCCCCGGATCGTCGAGGCCAACCGCCACGAGGTATTCGACCGGACGGTGCTGAACGAGATGGGCGAGCTCGGACTGCTCGGCAGCACACTGCCCGAGGAATACGGCTGCGCCGGCCTCAACAACGTATGTTACGGGCTGGTCGCGCGCGAGATCGAGGCGGTCGATTCGAGCTACCGCTCGACGCTCAGCGTCCAGTCCAGCCTGGTCATGCACCCGATCCACGCCTACGGGACCGAGGCGCAGCGCAAGGCCTACCTGCCGCGGCTGGCGCGCGGCGAGATCGTCGGCTGTTTCGGCCTGACCGAACCCGACCACGGCTCCGATCCCGGCGGCATGAAGACCCGTGCGGTGAAAGCGGACGGCGGCTATGTCCTGAAGGGCAACAAGATGTGGATCACCAATTCGCCGGTCGCCGACATCTTCGTCGTGTGGGCGAAGACCGAGGACGGCGTGATCCGCGGCTTCATTCTCGAGGAGGGCATGAAGGGCCTGTCGGCGCCGAAGATCGAGGGCAAGTTCGCGCTGCGCGCCTCGATCACCGGCGAGATCGTGATAGACGACGTCTTCGTGCCGGAAGACAACCTGCTGCCCGGCGTCGAGGGGCTGAAAGGCCCGTTCGGCTGTCTCAACAAGGCGCGGTTCGGGATCGCCTGGGGTGCCATGGGCGCGGCCGAGTTCTGCTGGCACGCGGCGCGGACCTATACCATGGACCGCAAGCAGTTCGGCCGGCCTCTGGCGGCCAACCAGTTGATCCAGAAGAAGCTGGCCGACATGCAGACCGAAATCGCCCTTGGCCTGCAGGCCTGCCTGCGGCTCGGCCGCCTCGCCGACGACGGCAGGGCGACGCCGGAAATGATCTCGATGCTGAAACGCAACAACTGCGGCAAGGCGCTGGACATCGCGCGGATGGCCCGCGACATGCACGGCGGCAACGGCATCGCCGACGAATTCCACGTGATCCGCCACGTCATGAACCTCGAGGCGGTCAACACCTATGAGGGCACGCACGACATCCACGCGCTGATCCTGGGCCGCGCACAGACCGGCCTGCAGGCGTTCACCGGCGCCTGACGCCAAGCAGCCGGCTGGATCTTCGGATAGCGGGCAGCAAAAAGACCGCCCCCTCGGCGGGAGCGGCCTTTGCGAATTCCCCTCTCAGTACGCAGCGCGCACGGGAAAATTCATGGCCGCGATCCAGAAGCGCTCCAGCCTGCGCAAGAGGGCGTTCGCGCCGTCCAGATCGTCCGCCGAGGTGATCTCGCGCTCGAGCTTCTCGGCCTGCGCCTCGAACATGCCGTCCAGCACGTCGTGCAGGCGGATGCCCTTCTCCGACAGGCGCACGCGCACCGAGCGCCGGTCATGCGTCGAGCGCTCCTGGATGAGGTATCCGTTCTCGACCATCTTGCGCACGTTGTACGAGACGTTCGAGCCAAGATAATAGCCGCGGTTGGTCAACTCGCCGACCGTCAGCTCATCCTTGCCGATGTTGTAGAGGATCACCGCCTGGACGTTGTTCACGTCCTGGACGTCGAGCCGATCGAGTTCGCCCTTGACGACCTCCAGAAACTGCCGGTGAAGACGCTCGATCAGGTGGATGGACTCAAGATATTGCTCTTTCACGGCAGACCCGCATTCAGCTGTTGACCCGAAACTGGTTCCGGTTCCCGTGATGCCCGTGGGGGCGGGACCGTCTGTGGCCCCAATCTGGTCCATACTTCTTAAAATTCGTTTAATTGAGCCGATTAATTGCCGCGAATCATCCGGATGATTCCGGAGAAATCGGCGTTGCCCTTGCCGCCGTTGACGAACAGCCCGTACAGCGCCGCGGCGGCCGCGCCCATCGGCGTTGCGGCGCCGCCGGCCTGGGCCGCTTCTTGTGCGAGCTTGAGGTCCTTGAGCATCATTTCGGCCGCGAATCCCGGTTTGTAGTCATTGTTCGCGGGCGAGGCCGGCACCGGGCCCGGCACCGGGCAATAGGTGTTGAGCGACCAGCAGGACCCGGACGATTTGGAGCTGATGTCGTAGAGTTTCTGGTGCTCGAGCCCCAGTTTCTCGGCCAGGACCAGCGCCTCGCACACGCCGATCATGGTCACGCCCAGGATCATGTTGTTGCAGATCTTGGCGGCCTGCCCGTTGCCGGCGCCGCCGGCGTGGATCACCGCCTTGCCCATTGCCGCGCAGACCGGCTGCGCCCGCGCAAACGCGTCGTCCGTGCCGCCGGCCATGAAGGTCAGCGTCGCCGCCGCCGCGCCCGCCGTGCCGCCGGACACCGGCGCGTCGACCATCGCCATCCCGGCCTCCCCAGCCGCCGCATGCATCGCCCGCGCGGTGGCGACGTCGATGGTCGAGCATTCGATGAACAGCGTGCCGCTCGCCGCCGCTTGCAGCGCCCCATCCTCGATCAGTACCTGGCGCACATGGCGGCCCGCCGGCAGCATGGTCACGACCACCTCGGCGCCCTTGACCGCCGCCGCGGCGCCGGAAGCTGCCGAGGCCCCGGCCGCAACCGCGCGGTCGACAGAGTCCTTGACCATATCGAAGCCCTGCACCGCGTGGCCGGCTTTTAGAAGGTTTTCCGCCATCGGCCCGCCCATGTTGCCGAGCCCGATGAATCCGATCGTCGCCATGATGTCCTCCCTGTCCTGAAACTCGATACTATCCCTTCCGGCCCTCTCCCGCGCCGGCGGTGAGTCCCACCCCCACCCTTCCCTCCCCCATCAAGGGGGAGGGTTCAAGCGCGGCGTCGTCGCGCTCTCCCCCCGTCGAGGGGGAGGGGGAAGTCGAGCGGGGGCCACACCATATTAGCCCTCCCCCTTGATGGGGGAGGGTTGGGTGGGGGTGATCCCGCCACCCGGCGCTGCCGCAAAGGTCAGCTCGCCGCCCGGCAGCGGCGCGAAGCAGGCGGCGACCCTATCATCGCTCACCGCCGCCAGCGTCGCCGGGTGCCACCGCGGCGACCGGTCCTTGTCGATCACCGCGGCGCGCACGCCCTCGCGGAAATCGTGGCCCGGCACCACCCGCTGGCTGAGCCGGTATTCCATCGCCATGCATTCCTCGAAATCAAGCGCCCGCCCCTGCCGCAGCTGGCGGAACGCGACCTTCAGCGCGAACGGCGACTTGGCCGCCAGCGCCTCCAGCGTCCGCGCCGCAAAGTCGCCGCCCTCGCCCTCCAGCGCCGCCACGATGTCCTCCACGGAATCGCCGGCGAAACAGCGGTCGATCGCTTCGCGGTGTTCGGCGAGCGGGGCCGGCCCGGGCGGTTCGGCAAGCGCGCGCAGCACCGTCTCCGCCGCATCGCCGGCGGCCAGCCGCTCGATCATCGCGCCATGCGATTCCGCGCCGATCTGCACATCGGCGATTCCCGTATAGAGACAATCGGCGACATCCAGCCGCGCCCCCGTGAGGCCCAGATACATCCCGGTCTCGCCCGGGCAGCGCGGCAGGAAATACGACCCGCCGACATCGGGGTACATGCCGATGCCGGTTTCGGGCATGGCGAACAGCGTCGCCCCGGTGGCGATGCGAAAGGCCCCGTTGACCGACACGCCGACGCCGCCGCCCATGGCGATGCCGTCGATCAGCGCGACATAGGGCTTGGGATAGCGGAAGATCAGGCGGTTGAGGCGGTATTCGTCGGCGAAGAACCCGGCGATGTAGTCGGCGTTGTCGGGCCGGATCAGCGCCCGAATGTCGCCGCCGGCAGAGAACGCCTTGTCGCCCGCGCCGCGGATCAGCACCCCGGCGACGGCCGGATCCGCGGCCCAGTCCGCAAGGCGGTCCGTCATCGCATGGATCATCTCCAGGGTCAGCGCGTTCAGCGCCTGCGGCCGGTTCAGCGTGATCAGGCCGAGCGCGCCGCGCCTCTCGAGGAGCACCTCCGCCATGCCGCTCATCCGCCGAGCAATTTGCGGGCGACGATCAGCCGCATGATCTCGTTGGTGCCCTCGAGGATCTGGTGCACGCGGACGTCGCGCACATGGCGTTCCAGCGGGAAATCCTGCAAATAGCCGTAACCCCCGTGCAGCTGCAGCGCTTCGTTGCAGACCTTGAAGCCGACGTCGGTGGCGAAGCGCTTGGCCATGGCGCAGTGCATGGTGGCGTCCCGATCGCCGGTGTCGAGCGAGGCGGCAGCGCGCCAGGTCATCAGCCGCGCCGCGTCGAGCTCGGTTGCCATGTCGGCAAGCTTGAACTGCAGCGCCTGGAAATCGGCGAGCTTGCGGCCGAACTGCTTGCGCTCGCCCATATAGGCCGTCGCCGCCTCCAGCGCCGCACGCGCCGTGCCGATCGAGCAGGCGGCGATATTGATGCGCCCGCCGTCGAGGCCGGCCATGGCGATCTTGAAGCCCTCGCCCTCGGCGCCGAGCCGGTTGGCGAGCGGCGTCTTGCAGTCCTCGAAGATCACCGCGCTGGTCGGCTGGCTGCGCCAGCCCATCTTCTTCTCCTGCGCCCCGAACGAGAGGCCCGGCGCGCCCGATTCGACCAGGATACACGAGATTCCGGCCGGCCCGTCGCCGCCGGTGCGCGCCATTACCGCATACAGGTCGCTCACCCCGCCGCCGGAGATGAAGGCCTTGCTGCCGTTCAGCGTGTAGTCCCGGTTGTCCGGCGCCGCCCGGGTCTTGAGCGCCGCCGCGTCGGAGCCGGAGCCGGGCTCGGTGAGGCAATAGCTCGCCACCGTCTCCATGCTCATCATCGCCGGCAGGAAGCGGGCGCGCTGCGCGTCGTCGCCGAAGCGGTCGATCATCCAGGCGACCATGTTGTGGATCGACAGGAACGCCGCGGTCGAGGTGCAGCCGGCCGAGAGCTCCTCGAAAATCAGCGCCGATTCCATCCGCCCCAGCGCCGCGCCGCCGTGCTCCTCGCCGACCAGGATCCCCGCCATGCCGAGCGAAGCGGCCTTGCGCAGCGCGTCGACCGGGAAGATGCAGTCGGCGTCCCACGCGGCGGCGTTGGGCGCCAGCGCGTCGGCGGCGAAGGCGCGCGCCATGTCCCGGATGGCCTGCTGTTCCTCGGAAAGGCTGAAATCCATTTATCGTCGGGTCCCGTCCGGCACGGCGCCAACCGCCAAAATCGCTGCAACGATAAGCCTTGAACGACCATCTATCCAGCCCCCCTTTCGCCCCGCCCGGCCGCCGCCGGCCCCTTCCGTGTGGAACAACCCCATGCAAAGGCGTTTTCTGCGGGTTTGCGGAACAATTGCACGGGCCAGAACGCGAGCGCGCAGCGGGATGGCGGTAGGGATCAGGTGCCGGATTTCAGATCCATGCCAGCCGCAGTTGATGCGGGGTGGCATGAGGAGAAATTAGAATGCGTGTTGGTATGTATCTTCCTCAGTAGTGTCGATCAACGATGGGCTTCTGAAAAGAACCATTACCTATCGAACGGCAAAAAATCAGAAACCGTCGTTGTATGCGGGGCAAATAAGAATATCGCTTTTCAGTTCTTCGCCACCGATTTTGATATTGTTGTAAGTGAACATCATAGAAGCCCATTCTCGCTGGTCTTTTCTCCTCCTGTAAGCGCCAAACTTGAATCTGAGAGGTTCCTTGTCATTTGTCAGACATCCAGGATGACATTCTATTAAATTTGAAGACACAATTTCCTTATGTTGGTCTAAGGATGACGCGTTAGCGGTCAAATTCAATTTGCTGTTTTCAGCGGTTGCCTTGATTTTAATTCTGATTGAACAACCGTTGTCGAGTTTTTCAATAAGACAACCGATATATTTCCGCGCTTTGCGACAGGAATCTCCTTTAACCTTAGTGATAAAATCCATCCATAGCCGTCTTTTCGATTCTGGCTCGTTCGGTTCCCAGCGCAGCGAAAAGATCGGGTCACCGCAATGCAATTGCCCAAGGATAATATGGCCTTTACCGACTTTCCTCTCGCGCCAAGGCGCCGCGACGTCGTATGACCAGTCCCCACCGCCTTTTCGCCATTTCAGCGGCGTTTCCTCGTAGTCCTTATCTTTCTTGGCAGGTTTTGTGGATAATTCTATGCGGTCAAACTTGCCGTCGGTTCGGCACGCATCTTGTGGCATGGTATCGCCGTGCCGTAGCTCGAACGACACCTCGTTTCCGCGCGGATAGTATCGGTTCAACGCCGCTTCAGGGCCATAAGCCTGTAACAAAATTTGTAGTTCGTTCTTTTGTTCGTTCATTGGACCGTCCTTGAAGCCTGATACCCGATACTCGCGAAAGTTTATAGAATATCACGACGCCAGAAGCTCCACGATTTTGTCCGGGTCGCGGTCGATCAATTGTAACAGGGTTGCGCCAGGGCCTTCGGGGGTGGTCCGCCCCTGCTCCCAATTGCGTACGGTCCTAACATCCAGACCATAGCGCCCAGCGAACGCCTCCTGACTGATCCCGAGGCGAGCCCGAAGCTTCTTCACATCTATTTTGCGGCGCTGAATTTTGGCAACAGCCACATTCAGACTCATCATCTTTTTCTTGAATTTGGTGTACTGAGTCACGTTAGGCGCCGCGACAAAGGTCGAATTACCGATTGCCAAGTCGTCAATTGCCTTCTTTGCAGTGCGAACTGAAACACCCGCCTGCACTAATAGCCGTGCAACCTCAAACATGTCACCCAACCGTCCGGAAGTCGGTGGCATAAGGATCAGATTAAGTCTTTCGCCGCCTGAACTCGATCGGCCCGACAGCGCGGCCCGCACCTGCACCCGACGTCCGCCGCGCGTCTTCAATTCGGATAAAGTCGACATCGAACACCTCCATCGCCGCCTGCGCCATGTCACGCAGAACAACCAGCCCAAGCTCGCCCGGATTTGCATCCACGCCATAGATAGAAAACTGACGGAGAATGACATTTCTCCCGGCCAGTTCGACAGCCGCCCAGATATGCACACGCTTCCCGGACGGAGTCGTGACCGTCATTGCGACCAGATCGCCTTCGGAGAATTCTTCATCCAGTTCGAAGACGAATTCGTTCGCTCCGGCCATAAACCAAATATACGCTATTAGCGTAGGTTTTGCAACACCGCGGGCGGCCGGCTTTCAACCGACTGAAACACTGCCGCAGCTCCCGGCCTATTCCTCCCCCGCCCCCCTGCGACACCCGCACCGTTGCCCCCTTCCCTGCTCTCGCCTAAAATCCCGCGCGCAACGCACGCGAGGACACGCCCCATGACCCAAGGCCCCTTCGACCCGACCCTCGGCGCCTTCCCGGCCAGCCGCATGCGGCGCAACCGCACGCACGATCCGGTGCGCCGGATGGTCGCCGAGAATATCCTCACCCCGGCCGATTTCATCTGGCCGGTGTTCGTCGTCGAGGGCGAGGGGCAGCGCGTTCCGGTGCCCTCGATGCCGGGGGTCGAGCGGCTGTCGGTCGACCTGCTGGTGGAAGCCGCGCAGGAGGCTTTCGCGCTGGGCATCCCGGCGCTGGCGATCTTCCCGGCGACGCCGCCGGAGGCCAAGACCGCGGACGGCGCTGAGGCGCTGAACCCGGACAATTTGATGAACCGGTCGATCCGCGCCGTGCGGGCGGCGCTGCCCGAGATGGTGCTGGTCTGCGACGTGGCGCTGGACCCGTACACCAGCCACGGCCATGACGGACTGTTGCGCGACGGCGAGATCCTCAACGATGCGACCGTCGAGGTGCTGTGCCAACAGTCGCTGGTGCAGGCCGAGGCCGGGTGCGATACCATCGCGCCGTCGGACATGATGGACGGCCGCATCGCGGCGATCCGCGCGGCGCTGGACGAGGCCGGGTTCCAGAATACGCGGATCATGGCCTATGCGGCGAAATACGCGTCGGGTTTCTACGGGCCGTTCCGCGACGCGGTCGGCTCGGGCGGCGCGCTGCAGGGCGACAAGCGGACCTACCAGATGGACCCGGCGAATTCCGACGAGGCGCTGCGCGAGGTCGCCAAGGACATCGCCGAGGGCGCCGACATGGTGATGGTCAAGCCCGGCATGCCGTATCTCGACATCGTCCGGCGCGTCAAGGACGCCTTCGGCCTGCCGACCTTCGCCTACCAGGTGAGCGGCGAATACGCGATGCTGACCGGCGCGGTGGAGCGCGGCTGGCTGGACGGCGAGAAGGTCATCCCCGAGGCCCTGATCGCCTTCAAGCGCGCCGGCGCCGACGGCATCCTCACCTACTTCGCCGTCGACATGGCGCGCAGGATGGCAGGGACGTGAAGGATTGACCACAGAGACACAGAGACACAGAGAGGGCGGCAAGTCCGCGGACGCCCCGGGTACAGTCAGCCGCGCGCAGCGCCATAAGGCAATGGAGATATGGGGATAGAAGGGGATTGGGGGGAGCGCCCCGGATACACCGGCTTCTCCCCTCATCTCCCTTCATCCCCATATCTCCCTATATTTACGGCGCTGCGCGCGGCTCAGCACTCTTAGAGCGTTTCAAGTTTGTTTGGATTCGCGCTTGCGCCAGCGGCGCGACCTCATACTTCGAGACGGTTGCTGCGCAACCTCCTCAGCATGAGGACACAAGCGTCGAAGCCTCATGCTGAGGAGGCGCGAAGCGCCGTCTCGAAGTATGAGGTCGCTCGATGCCGGAGCCGAACAAACTTGAAAAGCTCTAGGAAGCCTGCTGACTCATTGCCCTCTCTGTGTCTCTATGTCTCTGTGTCTCTGTGGTTCATGTTTTACGGTCCGGGAGAGGAGCTTAGATGCCCCGGTTCACTGCGCCGCGAACCACTGGCCGATACAGGCATCGTGCCAGTTCGGCGGGGTGCCCTGCTGGTGGAAGCCGACATGGCCGCCGCCGGGCGAGAGGAGCGGGGTGAGCTTCGCGTTGCCGGCCCAGTCGTAGGCGCGGTATGCGTCGACCGGGATCCACGGGTCGTTTTCCGCCTGGATCAGCAAGGTCGGCACGGCGATGCGGCCCATCACGCGCTGCGCCGAGCATTCGGCGTAATAGCGCTCGGCCGTGCCGAAGCCGTTCTGCGGCGCCACCAGACGGTCGTCGAATTCGTAGACGCTGCGCGCTGAGTCGAGCGCCGCGCGCTGCTCCTCTGTTATATCCGCCTCGGCCCAGTCCGCCTTCATGCGGCGCACGAGATACCGCTCGTAAAGCCTGTTGCGCCAGGCCTGGATGCGCCGCGACGAGGCGGCGAGGTCGATCGGCGCGGACACGCTGGCCGCAGCGCGCACTGGCAGGTTGGCGCCGTGCGAGGCCAGGAAATTCAGCAGGATGTTGCCGCCCAGCGAATAACCGGCCAGTACCACGCCGTCGCGCAGCAGCACGGGGTCGAGCGCCGCCAGCGCGCCGGCGATATCGGCGCCGCGCCCTGCGTGGTAGCGCTGCCGGCAGGTCGCCGCCGACGGCCCCGCGCCGCGTAAATTGAGGCGGAGCACCGGATGGCCGCGGCCGGTCAGATGGCGCGCGGTCGCCACCATGTAGCCCGACGCCTCGCACCCGGTGAGGCCATGCAGCAGCACCGCGAGCGGGCGCCTTGCCCCTGCCCTGCCCTCGTTCAGCACCGCGACGAGCCGGTCGCCGCTGCCGTCGCCGGGCGCCAGCTCGAGGCGCGTGCCCGGCAGGTCGAGATCGAGAAGGCCGAGCGAGAGGGCAAGGCTGTTGCGCAGCGTCTGCAAATCGCCGCCCCACCAGGGCGGGCGCGGCCGGAACGGCGGGAAATCGTCGGCCGGAGACTCCGGACTACTGCTCAAACCAGCTCCGCACGATGGCGATCTGCCCCGCGTCCATCAGCGCCGGCGCGTGGCCGCAACCGGCGATTTCCGCGACGTCGCAGCCAGGGCCGGATTCCGTCATCCGCTGCACCGTCTCCGGCAGCAGCAGGTCGGATTTGGCGCCGCGCAGCACCAGCACCGGGCAGGCGACGCGCTCCCAGATCTCCCACATTTCCACATCCTCCGGCTCGTCCGCGGTGAACGCCGCGGTGGCGATCGCCGGATCGTAGGCCAGCCCGTAGCCGCCATCCTGGAGCCGCCGCGCACCATGCTCGGCGAGGTGCCGCCACTGATTGCCGCCCAGCGGCCCGAACGGCGCATGCACCTGCCGCAGATAGGCTTCCAGCGCGTTGCGGTCCGGAAACCGCGGGTCCGTGCCGACATAGTCCCTGAGCCGCGCGAGAAACGCCCGGGGGATGAATGGCCCGATGTCGTTGATCACCAGCCGGCGGATCGGCGAGTTGAGCTGCGCCGCCAGCATCATGCCGATCAGCCCGCCCATCGAGGTGCCGACCCAGTCGACGCTCTCGACGTCCAGCCGCGCGATGAGCGCCGTCATGTCGGCGAGGTACTGCGGGTAGCCGTAGTCCTTGTAATCAGGCAGCCAGCCGCTGCGGCCGCGCCCGGCGACGTCCGGACAGACCACGCGCCAGCTTTCCTCCAGCGCCGCGGCGAGCATGTCGAAGTCGCGCCCGTTGCGGGTCATGCCGTGCGCGCAGACGAGGGCCGGCCGCTCCGGCGCACCCCATTCGGTGTAGGCGATGGTGTGGAAGCCCTGCGGGTTCAGGCAGGCGAGGCTGCGTTGCGTCATCGGCATGCATCGATTCTCCGTGTCACGGCCGCGCGAACATATTACGCTGCGGTCGCACAAGGAATCCACGAGGCAATTCCCCGCGTGGCAGTTTCGGAACGGGCACGGATGAACAACAGACCGCGTGGAATCCTGCTGGTCCTGGCGGCGACGCTGTGCTGGAGCACCGAGGGGCTGTGGGTCCGGCTGGTGGCGGCCGACGACTGGCAGATCCTGTTCTGGAGCGGCGGGCTGATGGCCGTCGCGCTCGGCATCTGGCTCGGCTTCGCGCACCGCGGGCGAATCGTCCGGGCGGTCCTCGACACCGGATGGCCGGGGCTGGTCGCCGCCGGCAGCCTGACGCTCGCCTACAGCGGCTACATCTTCGCGCTCAACCGCACGACGGTGGCGAACACCTACGTGCTGCTGGCGACGGCGCCGCTGTTCTCGGCGCTGCTCGGCCGCATTCATCTCGGCGAGCGGTTGCGGCGGCGCACCTTCGTTGCGATGGTCCTCGCCTTCGGCGGGGTCGCCACCATGGTCTCCGACTCGCTGGGTGGCGGGCAGCTCCTGGGCGATTTATTCGCGCTGTCGACGGGGCTGTTTTTCGCGGTCAACATCGTCGCCCTGCGCAGCGCGCCGCTGCGCGACGGCCGGCCGGTCGACATGATGCCCTCGAACGCCATGGCCGGACTGGTGATCGCCGGACTCACGATGCTGGTCACCGACCCCTTCGACGTGCACGGCGGGGACATCCCCTATCTCATGCTGATCGGGCTTTTGTCGATGGCGCTGGGCACCTGGCTGTTCACCAGGGGCGTGCGTTTCGTGCAATCGGCGGAGGCCGGCCTGCTGTGCCTCACCGAGGTGGTGCTGGGGCCGCTGCTGGTGTGGGCCGTGCTCAGCGAGATGCCGACGCCGCAGGCACTGCTCGGCGCGGCCGTCGTGCTCGCCGCCCTGGTTTACGACACGCTGCCGGAACGCCGGGCGCCGGATGGTCGAGTCTCCTGAGGCCTCACATCCGCTCGCCCCGCAAGGGGCGGAACGGGCCGGATTTGACGGTCACGAACGTCTCCGGATGGAAGCCGTTGAAGCGGGTCGCCATGGCGCTCGAATAGGCGCCGATCTGGCCGAACTCGATCCAGTCGCCCTCGCCGATGTCGGCCGGCAGTCTCACCGTGTGCGGGAGCACGTCTGTCGAATCGCAGGTCGGGCCATAGATCATGAATTCCGCCAGGCTCTTCGATCCCGGGCCGTCGGGGCGGATCATCCGGGTGGGCAGGCGGATGCCGACGGTCGCCTGTTCCGACATGCTGTGATAGATGCCGTCGTTGATATACAGCGAATCGCCCTTTCGCAGGTGCACCTGGGTGACCAGCGATATGGCGTTGGCGACCAGCGCGCGGCCCGGCTCGCACATCACGGTGCAGTCGGAGCCCACCGGCATGGTGGCGAGCCGCTTGCGGATCGCCGTGAAGTACTCTTCCAGCGGCGGCGTCGCGTGGTTGTCGTAATTCGCCGGAAATCCGCCGCCGACATCGAGATAGCGGATCGGCACACCGGCCGCGCGGATCACCGCGGCGGCGCTGTCCATGGCGGTGCGCCAGGCGCCCGGATCGCCGCATTGCGAGCCGACATGAAAGGCGATCCCGGTGCGAAAGCCCGCCTCGTGGACCGTGCGCAACAGCTGCACCGCCTCGTCGGGCGGCGCACCGAACTTGCGCGAGAGCTCGAACAGCACGTCGGCGCCCGGGGTCGACAGGCGGACCAGGATATCGATATCGCGCCGGCCGATCGTCGCGACGATCTTGGCCAGCTCGTCGGCATGGTCGATGACGTAATGGCGCACGTCGTAGACCTTCGCCGCGGAGAGCAGCGCGGCGCGCGCCTTGACCGGATGCATGAAATAGGCCTCGGCCTCCGGCAGTCCTTCGCGGACCGCAGCGATCTCGGCCAGCGATGCAGTATCGAAGTGGCGGATACCCGCTTCAAAGAGATGGTGCAGCACCGCCGGATGCGGATTGCACTTGACCGCATACATCACCAGCCCCGGGAATCCGTCCAGAAACAGCCGCGCGTTTTCGGCAAGCGTATGCGGCCTCAGGCAATAGACCGGGTAGCTCGGCCGCAGGGCGGCGACCATGCTTTCGGGGTCTTCGAACCATTGCGGTGAAATGCTGTGGCCGCGCGGCGGGATGCCGGCGGCGCCATCGGCACCGCGTCCAATCCCGTCGAATCGAGGGTCAAGCGTACTGCGCATGAAGATCCATCCTGAAAAAAAGCTGCATGCAGCCCTCTTTGCCCCGATAGATCCCCGGCCGGAACCGCATGTTTTCAGGCGTTTCGTTCCGCTATCAGAGCCGCGAGCGGCGCATTACAGCAGATGATATTGGCAGGCAACGGATAACAATCAATTAAAACCTTCGCGAGGTTCAGTGTTGCAATCGTCCCGATTCTGCGGGTTATTGCCGGGACAGACCATGCGCCCGGAAGGAGACGAGAATGAAGAAGGTCAGCAAGCGCCAGAAGGCCTACCAGACGCGCCGCAAGGAAGGCCTCAACAAACGCCGCGTCAAGTCCCGCGACAAGCGCAAGGAGGGCCGTCTGCGGCAGATTTCCGGCGCAGACGCCTGACGGTGCGCGCCGCCGCCATGGCGGTTGAGGCCGCATGACGGAAGCCGCGCCGAACCGGGTGCCGCGCCGCCGTCGCCTGCTGCGCCGGATAGCGGCTGTCCTCCTGCTGTCCGCCGGCGCCGCGATCGCGGGGGTCTCGTTCTGGGCCTGGCGCACCCTGCCGCAGACCGGCGGCGAGCGGGTCGTTCCGGGCCTTTCGGCCCCGGTCGAGGTCTGGCGCGACCGTTACGGCGTGCCGCACATTTTCGCCGACTCGCTTCACGACGCCTGGTTCGCGCTCGGTTACGTGCATGCCCAGGACCGGATGTGGCAAATGGAATTCACGCGGCGGCTCGGCGCCGGGCGGCTGGCCGAGGTGATGGGTGAGCCCGCGCTCGACGCCGACCGCTTCTTCCGCACGCTGGGCCTTTATCGCCTGGCGGAAGCACAGGCCGAGTCGCTGTCGGCGCAAGCGCGCGGCGCGCTCGATTCATACGCGTCCGGGATAAATGCATGGCTGGACCACCGCGCGGCCGCGCTGCCCCCGGAATTCACGCTGCTCGGGTACGAACCCGAACCCTGGCGCCCTGCCGACAGCCTGGTCTGGGGGCGGCTGCTGGCCTACCAGCTCTCGACCAACTGGACGACGGAGCTGCTGCGCGCGCGCCTTGCGCTGCGGTTGCCGAAGGCCCTGCTCGTCGAGTTGTGGCCGACCGGCCCGCCGGATTCGCCGGTAACAATCGATGCGTCCGGGCGCGCCGCGGCCACCGGTTTCGACCGGCCGACGGGCTTCCTCGCTCCGACGCCCGGCTGGCTGGACTCGCGCGGCGCTTCCAACGCCTGGGTAATCGGGGCGAGCCGGAGCGCGAGCGGCGCACCGATCCTGGCCAACGATCCGCATCTCGAACTGGCGGTGCCGAGTCAGTGGTACCTCGCGCGTCTCGTCACGCCCGAACGCGAGCTCGCCGGCGCCACCGCCCCCGGGGTGCCGTTCACCGTGCTCGGCCATAACGGATCGGTCGCCTGGGGCATGACGAGCATGGGCGGCGACACGCAGGATCTGTTCGTCGAGACGCTCGACCCGGCCGATCCGGCGCGCTATCTGACGCCGGAAGGGCCGCTTCCCTTCGTCACCCGCCGCCAGACGATCCTGGTCAGCGATTCCGATCCCGTGACCCTGACCGTTCGCGCCACACGCCACGGTCCCGTGATTTCCGATTTTCTTGCCGACATGGACGCGGTCGCGGGGATGAACGCGGTGATCGCCCTGGCTTCGATGTCGGAAGCGGCGGGGGACGCGACGGCCGAGGCGCTGGCGGCGATGCCGCTGGCCCGCGATGCCGCGGCGTTCGCTGACGCGGCGGCGAATTTCGAAGCGCCCGCGCTCAACATTTTCTTCGCCGATACCCAGGGCGCGATCGGCATGGTCGCGCCTGGCCGGATACCCGTCCGCCGCCGGGGCGACGGCAGCCTGCCCGCCCGCGGCGCCGACGGACTGCAGGACTGGGTCGGGTCGATCCCGCGGGACGAACGCCCCCGCGTCCTGAACCCGGCATCGGACATCCTGTTCAATGCCAACAATAAACTGGTCGATGAAAGCTATTCCTGGTTCATCGCCCGCGACTGGGAAGAGCCACACCGGGCCCGGCGTGTAGCGGAAATTCTGGCGGCGCGCCCGCGGCATTCGGCAGAGGACATGCCGGCGCTCCAGGCCGATGTCCTGTCGGCCGCGGCACGCGACCTGCTGCCGATCATGCTGGAGCAGGTGGGCCGCGTCGACGGCGACGCGGCGCGCGCCGTCGAGATGTTGCGGATCTGGGACCTGCGGATGCGGCGCGACCGGCCCGAACCGCTGATCTACGCGGCGTGGCTGCGGGAGACCGTGCGGGGGATGGCCGAGGACGAACTCGGCCTGCACTTCCCCCGGTACTGGGGCAGCCGGCCCCGGTTCGTCCGCGCCGTGCTGACACGCAACCGGCACTGGTGCGGCGACGCGCGGTCCGGAGTGGAGCGGGACTGCGGGCCGGTTCTGCGCAGCGCCCTCGAGCGGGCGCTGGAGCGCGTCGCCTCCCGGCTCGGCCACGATATCGCAGGCTGGCGGTGGGGCGATCTGCACCGGGCGACGTTCCGGCACCGGACGCTTGGCGAGATACCGGTGCTGTCCTGGCTCGCCGACCTGTCGATTCCGTCCGACGGCGGCGACCATACGGTCAATATGGGTGCGGTCGCCGCCGGCAACACCGCCGCGCCGTTCCGGCATATCCACGGCGCGGGCTACCGGGGGATCTACGATCTGTCCGACCTGGCGGCGAGCCGTTACATGATGCCGCCGGGCCAGTCCGGAAACCCGTTTTCCCGCCACTACCGCGACCTGCTGGAGCCGTGGCGGGACGGCGTCTATATCCGCATCGCGGGCAGCCGGGAAGAGATCGCCGCCGCCGGTTATCGGCGCCTGGTGCTGACACCGGGCGGACGCTAGCATGGGCGCCGACACGACCGTCACCATCGACGACATCCGCGCCACGGCGGACCGCCTTGCGGGCCAGGTTGTCGCGACACCGACCGTAAGGTCGGCCGCACTGTCCGACCGCAACGGGACGGAGGTGTATCTCAAGCTTGAGTCGCTGCAGCGCACGGGATCGTTCAAGGACCGCGGCGCGCTGGCGAAGATGCTGACGCTCGACGGCGCGCAGGCCGCGGCCGGCGTCATCGCGGTTTCCGCCGGCAACCACGCGCAGGGCGTTGCGTACCATGCGGAACGCCTGGGTATCCCGGCGACCGTGGTGATGCCCAGGGGAACGCCGTTCAACAAGATCCGCCGCACCGAGGCGTTCGGGGCGCGGGTGACGCTGCATGGCGACGATGTCAGCGCCGCCGAACCCCACGCGCACGAACTCGCCGCGGCGCAGGGCCTGACATTCATCCATCCCTTCGACGACCCGGCGATCATCGCCGGTCAGGGAACGGTCGCGCTCGAAATGCTGGCGGCGCAGCCGGATCTCGACGTGCTGATCGTGCCGGTGGGCGGCGGCGGCCTGATCTCGGGCATCGCCGTCGCCGCCAAGGCCGTCAACCCCGCGATCGAGGTCGTCGGGGTCGAGGCGGCGATGTATCCGTCGGTTCGCGCGGCGCTTTCCGGCGGCCCTCCGGCGACGGGCGGCCATACCCTGGCCGAGGGCATCGCGGTCAAGAGCCGCGGTGCGTTGAATCTGGAGATCATCCGCGCCCTCGTCGACGACATCGTGCTGGTCGACGAACCGTCGCTCGAGGGCGCGGTCGTGGCGATGATGGAAAACGCCAATGTGATGGCGGAAGGCGCCGGCGCGGCCCCGCTCGCCGCGCTCGATTCCTTGGGCGACCGCTTCGCCGGGCGCCGGGTGGGGCTGATCGTATCCGGTGCGAATATCGATTCGCGGCTGCTGGCCTCGCTGCTGTTGCGCGGCCTCGCGCGCGCCGGACGCCTTGCGCGGCTGCGTATTCTGGTTCCCGACGAGCCCGGATACCTGGCCCGGGTGGCAACGGAAATCAGCGGCAGCGGCGCCAATATCGTCGAGGTCTACCACCAGCGCATGTTCCATGACATACCGGCCAAGGAAACCGAGCTCGACGTGGTCGTCGAGACCCGGGACGAAGAGCATATCCGGCAGCTGCGCAAGCGGCTGGCCGACGCCGGATTCGAAGTCAGGCAGTTGCGGGACACGGCGCGGCAGGAGTAGACCGGCAGGCAAATGCACAGAGAACGCCGTTATACGCCTGCCGGGCTCATTCCAGCCGCTGCCGCTGCGCTGGCTACGGCGCTCTGGACATCCCCCTGTGCGCCGGCCGAGCCCGCATCCGACGAGCTCCCAAAATGGGAAATCGGCCTTGTCGGCGCCGGCGGCTGGACGCCGCACTATCCCGCTGCCGATCAGAGCGGCGGCGCAGTTGCCGCAGCCCCCTATCTGAAGTACCGGGGCCGTCGCTTGCGACTCGGCGACGATGGCCTCGTCAGCGGCCGCATCCTCAAGACGGACCGGATCGACATTACCACCAGTCTCGCCGGATCGTTGCCGGCGAGCTCGGACGACAACGACGCCCGCGACGGCATGCCGGACCTCGACGCGCTCTTCGAGATTGGACCGCAGTTCGTGGTTTACCTGGGCAAGCAGCCCGAATCGGAAACGCTGTCGCTCAAACTACCGATTCGCATTGTAGCCTCGACGGATTTTTCCAACCTGACATACCGCGGTGTCATATTTCATCCGCGATTGTCTTATCACCGCGACACTCTGTTCCAGTCGGAGAATCTCTCCGGTACAGCCAGTTTCGGGCCGATATTCGCAAGCGAGCCGCTGATGGAGTATTTCTACGAGGTCGCGCCACAATACGCGACGCCGGAGAGGCCGCCCTACGAGGTGCATGGCGGTTACCTGGGAAGCACTTTCGGCCTCGGCCTGTCGTACCAGATCTCGAAGCAGTTCAGCATCTCAATCGGGGCGGAGTTCGGCTATTACGACCGCGCTACAAACGAAGACAGCCCGCTCCACCGGTCGGACACCGGCGTCAAGGCTGGGGCCGGTATCGTCTGGACGGCCTGGACCAGCAAGTCGACGGTTCCGGACTGACGCCCCGCAGATCCGCAAGAGCTTGCAGGCCGGGCAAGGCGACCCAAGATATACGGGAACACGAACGCAACGTAAGGGGGCAGATGTGGCGCCGGAATCGCTGCCGGACCAGCCGGCCAGACCGTTTTCCTGGACCGAGCCGCTCGATCCCCTGAGCCGGCCGGAACTGTTCGAGGGCGTTATTTATAGGCGCGTCCTCGCCTATCTGATCGACGTGGCGATTCTGCTCGGCGTGACCGGCTTCATGTGGCTGCTGGTATTACTGACCCTGGGAATGCTGGCCACCCTCGCGACGATCCTGACGCCGCTTATCCCGCTCGCCTACCATACCCTGCTGATCGGCGGCCAGGATTCGGCAACCCTCGGGATGCGGATGATGGGCGTCCATGTACGCCGCGTCGACGGCGGCGCGCCCGATTATCCCCAGGCCGGGCTGTTGACCTTGCTGTTTTACGCCAGCATGGCCCTGACCGGCCTGCTTCTCATCGTCGCGTTCTTCAACGAGCGCGGCCGCTGCCTGCACGATTACCTGTCGGGAACGATCACCGTCGTGAACGTCGACGAGCCCGTGGTCTGAAGACTTGTTGCCAGACCCGTCAGTCTTGCGATAATCGAGCCATGAGCAACCAGCGCCGCGCCGACTCCCTGGTTACCGGCATCGTCCTGTTCCGGCACTCGACCGGCATGCCGTGCCCCTATCTGCCGGGCCGCGTGGAGCGGCAGGTCTATACCGAGTTGTCGGAGCCGACTAGCCGTGAGGTCTTCCGGCGCCTGTCCGCAGCCGGCTTCCGGCGGTCCCACCACATCACCTACCGCCCGGCCTGCCCTGGCTGCAGCGCGTGCGTCCCCGTTCGGGTGCCCGTGGACCGCTTCGAGTGGACCCGGTCCTGGCGGCGCATCTGGAACGCCAACAGATCGCTGAGCGCCGAGGATGTGGCGCTGACCATCGACGACGAGCAGTACCGGCTGTTCCGGCGCTATGTGCGGTCGCGTCATAGCGACGGCGACATGGTGCTGATGAATCGCGGTGACTATGCCTCGATGATCCTGACCAGTTCCGTCGATACGACGATCATAGAGTTCCGTGAAGAGGGCGTGCTG
>Ga0224512_10000395_pt1 | contig 46476 bp, 38 predicted proteins | sample SF_May12_sed_USG_4_FD_169103 | JGI IMG/M metagenome (GOLD analysis project Ga0224512, IMG submission 169103) | Sediment microbial communities from San Francisco Bay, California, United States - SF_May12_sed_USGS_13 | ecosystem: Environmental > Aquatic > Marine > Sediment | place: USA... | reverse complement strand
CTCTCTCCGCCATACATTTTAAGCACCGCAACAACAAACAATGCGCCCGTAGCTCAGCTGGATAGAGTACTCGGCTACGAACCGAGCGGTCGGGAGTTCGAATCTCTCCGGGCGCGCCAATTAAAACAAGGGTTTACCGATGTCGGTAGGCCCTTCGTTTTATCAACGTAGAGAAATCGTAGAGTCGTTTTCTACGATTCCCAAGCCCCGTTCAATCCGTGCTGCCGCATCCGACAAATGCTCCGGCGCCAAATGCGCGTACCGAAGCACCATCTCGTACGACTTCCAACCACCTAACTCCATTAGCTCTTGTAGACTGGTCCCACTCATCACGTGCCAACTCGCCCAGGTGTGGCGCAAGTCGTGGAATCGAAACTTCTCGATTCCTGCACGCTTCAACGAGCGTTTCCATGCAGAGCCAATCGCTTCCATGCGCTTTCCCCTGTAGGTAAAACACCACCGTTTGTGCTGCCCCTGAACGCTTCTCAGCGCCAGGATAGCGTCCCGGTTCAGGGGAACACCGCGTCCTTCTCCGTTCTTCGTCGTTCCCGGCTCTAACCAGGAAACACGCCGACCAAGATCTACGCGGCTCCATTCCAGTCTAAGGATCTCCGACATCCTGCAACCGGTTGCCAAGGCATATCGAACCACGGGAACCATATGCTCAGGCAGTGCCAATATCAGCCGATCTGCTTCCTCCTCCGTGAGAAAACGCACGCGACGTTTGGGTTCTTTCAACATGCGGATTTTTGGAACCCGCGTGATCCAGCCCCAGTCGTCACGAGCCATATTGAGAACGTGCCGAACGACTTCGAGAGCGCGATTGATGGTTCCGTTTGCGACGCCATCTTTCTGCTTCCGATCTTGGATAAATGGCCTCAGAACATTCATGTTGATATCTCTGAGACGATATCCACGAAGATACAGGTCGAGCTTCTGAAAGTGCGCTTGGTCGTAAAACAAACGACGTTTGTCAGCGTTGTCTTCTACGTACTGAACAACCGCGTCCTGCCACTTTCGCTCTACCTGAACTCCGGTTCGGGCAGCCTCATAGGCATCTGCCTTCAGGCGTACTAAAAACTCCTCAGCATCCTCTAGGACTTTAAGCCGAGTACTTTTGCATACTCGGCGTCCGTCCGCGAGGACTGTGTCGACCCACCAATACGGCGAATCCTTCCTTCTGTAGAGTCCTTTTTCTCGGGCCATAATTCCTCCTTTATGGCCCGCCCTCGGGACTTATAGTCATCCAGCCAGCGGTCGAGGTCAACCCGGTCGTAGACGCGTCGTCTTCCCAGGCGAATGGGTGGCGGCCCGATGCGGGCGAGCAAAGTCCTGCCGATGCCGAGATAGCAGGCGGCCTGCTCGCGGGAAAGGCAACGCGGCGAGATGGCAAGGCGGGAATCGGATTCATTGAGATCGGCCATGATTCTCTGAGGCTGACATGCTGCCCGAAGCGTTGATACAGAAATTCCTGTCATGTGCCGTTCGGTAATTCATGCGTCTATTTTCCAAGGTAAGTTCGAGTAATCGATTCGCGGTCGTGGCCCAGCTCGCGAGAAACCGTCGCGCGCGCCCCCTTATCAAGCGCGCGTTGATTTGAACTAAGGGATTTCGTCGCTGGGCCGCCGGCAAGCGGTGACTTCCAGCCCGTCAGTTCCTCGTAACGCCGCTGGGCATAGGCGTGCCGAAGGCCGTGAGGGTTCTTGATACCGGCATCGCGGACCTGCCGATCGTAGCGATTGCGCTGTTCCACGTAGTTGCGTTCGGGCGGGATCAGTGCGCCGCCCTTAGCCAGCGTCTTGACTTCCGTGAGGAGTTGCCGTTGCTCGTCGTTCCTGATCGGCACGGTTCGGGCGCGGCCGCCCTTGGTCCAGCTGGCTTTGAGCTTGATGTGATTGTTCTTGATCGCGTAGTTGGGTGAGAACTTGATCGCCTCCTCGCGCCGCAGGCCGAAGGCGGATTGCAGTCGGAGACTCAAGCGAACGTGCTCGTCGGAGACTTTTCCCAGCTGCTTCTCGTCGAGTAATTTGGCTTTCGATTCCTCGCCAACGTAGCTGCGATTGCCAATGCCGTAGGCGTTGTTGTCCCTCGCAATGATGTCGGCCTTGCCGACCTTATTCGCCCACCAGCGGAGCGCCGATAGTCGATTCTTGAACGTGCCGACGCTGATGCTGTGGTCTTTCCAATGAGAGACCAGAGCATCAACGTGTTTCGGCTTTAGAGATCTCGCCTGCATTTGTCGGTAACCCAACTCGTGCAACTGGTTGGCGATCAGATCGAGGATTCTCGATCGTGTCGCCTGGGTGGAGTAGCTTCCGTCCCGGTTATCCCGGCAGAGTTTCATCAACTGGTAGTTCAGGTCCTTCATGGTGCGTATCTCGTTCGGTTAGTTATGATGACCACCTCGCCGCCAGTTAAGCGAACGAGGTCCGATTCAGAATCGGATAAGGTCCAGGGACACCAGTCCCTTACAGCCTGAAGCCGTGATCCGGTTCGCAGGAGCTCTCTTTCGAGCGCCGTCGGCGACTACCAGTTGCCCTGTCGGGCAGTTGCTTTTTGAGTGGATATCTACCTCCTTCTATGTTGAGTGAATGAAACGCCCACGGGCGTACGACGCCGAATGAACAGACGTTCCTGTCCGCGACCGGCGGTGCAGGGCGAATGGCCCTGCTACGATGAGAATGCTGAACGTAGGGGTTCAGCTAGGTTTGAAGATGGATCCTCGATCAATGATCGATGCGCCTGCTGCCAGGATCCTGAGGCACCTTGTTGCCACACTTGTCGCAGTGGCCGCGGTTCATACTGATGACGCTAATACAAAAGACCAGTGTCTGTCTATGGAAAACCCGTTCAACTCTTGTCGGGCTTTTCTATTGACAAAAGCAAACGAGTTGATCTAGGTAACCCGGTTCTGTTGGCAAAGCCGACCGTGTTAGGTAGGAAGTGAGGATCGACGGCACAGGCCGCGCGCTGCTCTGCACAATCCCTTTCAGCGCTTGGGTGCTTCAGGTAACCACTGAAGCGGAGGGTGTCGTTGGTATACCGCAACGACGACGGTGTTGATGCAAGTACCCTACCGCTGATTCCCTATCCGGACCAGCGGAAACGGGGGCACGTTTTCAGCCCCGGTTTCTTCCCGCATTTCGTCGCAAATCGACCAAGAATGCATCTGACAACAGGGAGTACCCTGGTACAGCATTTCGCCTGCTCGAATCATCGGCGCCGAAGAGCGTAGATAGTAGCGTCACTTGCCTGGAACTTGCGGGTTTGCCTGCGCAGACCGCGTGGTTGTGCGGTTTCCGTGCCGCGTCACTACAGTGCTTCGCCCTGGTAGTGACGCGGCAAGCGAGCAGACAAGCAGATTGGATCAGTCAGCGAATGCCTGTTCGACACCCTCCCGGCTCAGCCGACGCCCGGACCTGCAGGTACGGGGCGTCGGTCAGCACTCCGGATCGGTCGTATCGCCGGCGCCAGGGCACATCTAGGTCAAATTATGTTCCACAGATCCGCCAGCGTGGGCTGGCGATCTGCTAGCGCTTCTACCGGCTCACGACTACCTTTGATCTCGGTCGGCTCCTCGATGGCTGGTTGCAATCGCAGAGGTTCAGCCCTGACCGCTGATTCATGGCGCGATGGTTTATCGTCGTAGTCGAGCTCGAAGATCTGGTCGACCCATACCTGGAACACATCAGCGATGCGGATCGCGACAGCGACCGTCGGCGCATGCCGGCAGTTCTCGATGGCGTTCATGGTTTGCCGGCTGACACCTACCCGTGTGCCTAACTCTCTCTGTGTCATCTCGCCATTCTTGAAGCGGAGTTCGCGAATGTTGTTGGACAGCTTTTCCATTATCAGAACCTCCGTGCGGCCGAAGAGCCCCTATGTCCGTTCGGCGTTGGTCGTTGAGACTGCGTGTCAAGAATCGTTGACGTGACGTCAATGATCGCCGACTCGGTCAAGTCGCATTGACGCCAAGTCGACCTCTGTCGACTGACACCAGGTCAAGCTTCGTCGACTCGATTGACTCGCTGTCACCTTTTCTAGACCGACAGGACACGGGCCTTGGTTGGTATTAGTGGCAGTACCGCACGAAGTCGACAATTTATCCTGTCAACAACCGGTAGGGTTTCTCGCAAATCGCGCATTTCCCCGAATCGATGCTTTGGGTCTCACGCAGTTATTGAGCAGACAACCTAAATAGTTGCCAGATCGCCTAAGGTGACTTTCGTTAGATTGGTAGCAGGGACACGATTTCAGCGGTTCCGTGGAAAATCAACGTTTTGCGGAAGACGCATACAGAAGTTTGCTCGCTGGTCACAGTTGGTTTTAGCAGATTCCTATGCAATCCCGCGTTCGCTGCGAAAATAGTTGACGGCGCCGCGTTGCGGTGCACGGAAATACTTTCCCTTACCAACACTTCGACTTCCTGAGTAACTAAGTGCATAAACTCAGCGTTGTAACCTCACAAGATTCGCGAATTTGATCCAATGCCAGCGCTAGTTTGTATCGACGATTGACCCATCTGGTCGGCACCGGGCGCCGACACTCACCGAGTTTCTGGGCGTTTTGCCAGGCTAGTTTTCAATGCAAATATCGGGTCAATATTCGATGCAAATCAACAGTGGTCATCGCTTGAATCTTGCTGAGCTATGCATTTAGGGCTTAGTTAGTTTCACCAAAATCGGCAAAGCCCAGAACAGTCGCGCGGAATAGGTTCCGCGCTCGCCGCAAACTCACGCGATTATCAAAAAAGGCGGACGTACGAAGTCCAACTAACAAGGCATAGGCCTCTTCAGCGCGATCGGTAGCAGCAGCGCGGCTGCATCCCGTTGCAATAAATAATTCTTCAAGGTGGGCTTTGCCAAACTTGTCTAGTTTGGCCTTTTCGCCATGCAAGGAATCGCTATGCACCGCGACTCCGAAACATTCCAGCATAAACCCGGTTTCTGCATTGGTGATGCCTTTACCGGCGAAATACAAATCGGCAAGAAGTTCCACCTGGCGCGCCGGTGATTCATGGCGGAAGCCATCGATGCGATCCATGATGCGTTGGGATACGCTCTCGAAATAGAACTCCAACATCGCGCTCTTACCGGAAAAATAGTAAAGGAGATGGCTGGGAGTCATTTCGGCAGCTTCGGCCACGTCCTGCAGGGAGGTTTTTGAATACCCTTCGCGAATGATGCAATCGTGGAAAGCTTCCAGAATGATTTTACGTCGCTTTCCAGACTTTGAACTTGGAATCGCGGCCACCGTCTCTTTCTTTTTCCGCTTCATCGTCGGTTCTCAATTTACTCTAATGTGACCCGCGCTGCGAGATCAATGTCCAATCCATACAGGGTTCACCACCCTCTGTCACAAGAGCGCTTCGAAAACTGAAATCGAAAGTCTTGGATTCTTCGAGTGAATGATCGATCATCGAAACTCTTCGGTCAACGTGCGCGCAATGCCCAGCCGCAGGACTTCCGATGCGCCTTCATAAATTCTCATGGGCCGTGCCTGGCGGTACAAGCGCCCGATCTTTGATCCGTGCACCAGACCAAATCGTCCCATCACCTGAACGCAGCGATCCACCACCCGCGATGCCATCTCGGTCGCAGCCAGTTTTGCCATGGAAGAGTGGTTTTGTGCCGCCGCCGGGTCATGGACTGCCATGCTGGCCGCGCGATAAACCAACAGCCGAGCCATCTCGATCTCTGTCCAATTGTCTGCGAGCATTTGCGCTACGGGACCGAGCTGGGCAAGTGGGCGGCCGAATTGAACACGCGCGCTGGTATGCCGGGTCGCTTCTTCCAAGGCCGCCTGAGCCAGACCCACAGCGGCTGCCCCCACCGAGACCCGAAATACGCCAAGCGTTGCCAAAACCAACGCTATGCCCTGACCTGGTTCCCCGAGCCGGGCGGTCGGTGGCAATGACACATTGTCGAAGACCACGTCGCCAAGAATATGAGGTGCGATCAATTCGGGGGAGGGAGTCACCGAAACGCCTTCAGCATTGGCCGGCACCAACACCATCGTGAAGCTTGATCCCTCCCGGGCAAAAACCAGGTAATAAGAAGCGGCACCTGCATTCGAGATGAATGACTTGGCGCCCGAAAGGCGCAAACCCGCACCAGACTGCACAATTTCTGTCGTGATCGACTTCAGATCTGAACCCGCGTGCGGTTCGGTCAACGCCATCGCCGCCAGCGTTTCTGCCGTGGCCACACGAGGCAACCATTCCGAGCGCTGCTCCGGCGTGCCGGCGACGGCGATGGCATAACTGCCGATACCCTGCATTGCGAACAATGAGTCAAGATGACTCGAAGTTGCCATCAGCGCTTCCCGAACAACACAAATGGCAAGCGGATCGGGTCGTTCGTACCGGCCACCATTTTCGGCCGGAACCATGAGATTCAGCAGCTCACTCTGTTGCAGCGCATTGAGCACACCGGGATGAATCTCGCTCATCTCATCGGCTTCGACCGCCATGGGTTCGACCAGTTGCGCCAATGCGCGCGCTTCTTGCTGAATTTGCTTGTACTTTGCGTTCAGTTCGAAACTCATCAGATGTTCCTTCTGCGATCATTCTTCTTCTGTGCCCTCAAAGTTTGGCAGCGTCTTCTAAAATGGCCTGCAATGTGGACAAGAACTGCGCCCCTAGCGCGCCGTCGATGGCGCGGTGATCACACGACAACGTTGCACGCATCAGCGTGGCTGTTCGAATTGCGTCGGCTCCGGGGACGACGCGCTCTTCACATTTTCCCAGAGCGAGGATGGCCCCTTGCGGTGGATTAATAATTGCGTGAAATTCGCTGACGCCATACATGCCGAGGTTGCTTACGGTAAATGTTCCTCCTTCAATATCTGCTCTCGTCAAAGAAGCGCTCCGGGCCCGTTCACCCAGCGCCGCCGACTGCTTCGCAAGCTCCATGATGGTTAACGTTTCTGCCTTGTTGATGACGGGTGTAATAATTCCTCTGTCAGTAGCCACCGCCATCGCAATATTGACTTGTTTGAAGCGGTGAATTTCTTCCCGAACCAAATGAATATTCACGTCCGGTACCGATTGCAGAGCCAGCACAACGGCTCGCATGACGATATCATTGACCGACAGGTTGTTTTGGGAACTTTGGGCGTTTATCTCCGCGCGCCGTTCAAGTGCCGCATCCATGTTGATGTCGATCGACAAATAGAAGTGTGGAATCTGCTGCTTGGCTTCCGTTAGCTTGCGGGCAATCGACTTTCTTGTCGCGCTCAATTGAAGCACTTCGTATGCGGCGCTGTCCGAATCCTCGATTCCGGAGTCCTTGTGCTCCTGCGCGTAACGTTCCACGTCTTCGGGCGTTATGCGGCGGCCCTTACCCCGCACTCTGCTGATGTCCACACCAAGCTCCTGGGCGCGCCGCTTCGCGACCGGGCTAATTCTGACTTTTCGTGGCACTGATTCTTCTGCTGTTCTTGCAGCTTCAGAACCTGGTGATGAGGATTCTGCTTGTGCCGTCTCCGCAGTGCTGTCGGCGTCATCTTGTGCAACAGAGGCGCCGGCGGGTTCGAAACGCTCAATGAACGCATCAATGGCACTGTCATCGACGTCGGCCGCCGCGATAACGCCGAGTAAGGCCCCGACTTGCAGTGTTTCGCTTTCACGCACTAGGCATCGGCGCAAGACACCACCGACTGGAGCCTCCATGGTGTTGACGATTTTGTCGGTTTCGATATCGATCAGATCATCGCCTTTGGAAATTTCCTGTCCCGCCGCCGCGTGCCAGTGAGCTACAGTACCTTCCTGCATTTCTATACCCCACTTGGGTATGGTGACCGCGTAGATTTCAACCGTCATTGCAGAACCTCCCGGTTCCATTCCTTTGCAATCCTGGCTTCGCGCGGAAACCAACTGCCGCGAAAAAAAAGCCGGACCTGCTCAGGCCCGGCGTCGTTTTATGGTGCTGTCGGGTCTGTTTTTCTAGTCACCAAATCGGGTATTTACCTTCACGCCGATAGATCGGGGAGCGCCGTATGAGGCCCAAGTAAACAAGCCACCTACCGGTGTACCAGCGTAGCGGTAAACGTCATCGAAAGCGTTGTCGACATACGCCGTCACTGAGTAACGGTCCGATTGATCCGTGTAGGTTGCACCGAGAAAGACCAAGGTTCGCGCTTGTCCCTGCGAGTTTGCTCTATTAAATACGTCCGTTTGGAATTCGCCCTGATAATTGACCGAACCCGTTAGGGCTACTTGCGCACCGCTAGCTTTCTCAATACGGTATGTGGCCGCCAGATGAGCCTTCCAGTCCGGCGAAAAGAGCGTCTCAAAATCCTCCAATCGTTGCCCACCACCAGCGCCCAAATCCGGGAGTACTCCACTCGTGTAATCATGATTCAAGTAGTTGATTGATGCCTTGAGCTCCAAGCTGTCATTGACAAGCCAATCGACGTCAACGTCCACACCTATGGCATCCGTCGTACCTGTATTGACAGTTGTGGCCTCCTGCGCAATATTTCCGGTTGCATCAGTAAACGTCGCAACGGCCGATTTCTGCAGGTCCTCGTATTGGGCTAAGTAGGCAGCCGCATTCAGGCGCAGCCTGCCGCTGAGCATTTCGAGCTTGTGGCCCAATTCGAAACTCTTGACGGTTTCGGGGTCATACGCACAGCGAATCGGAATTGAGCAGGCTTCAGAAATACCACCGGAAAGGAAGCCGGTTGAATAACTCAGGTAGGTGTTTGACGTATCAGAGAAGCTGTGATCCAAGGCTACGCGGTAGGTCGTGTCGCTCCAGTCATCTTTGAGACTGAAATCGATGAAAAACTGTTCACGCCCCAATGGGAACTCGTCGAATTCGCCGCTAAATGCGTCTGTCGTTATTCCTGCTCGGGAGAGGAAATGCGAGCGCGCATCCAGGCATTCGCCATTCGGACCCACGAGCTCGTCCCGCGGGTCGGTATATTGGTTGCAAGGCGCACCACCCAATGCGAGCCGGCTAAAATCCTTCTCAATATTCGTATGACGGATACCAACTGAGAGGGTCGTGTCGTTGCCGATGTCGTAGGTACCGTCAACGTAGAACGCGACATCGTCCCGATCTTGTGTCGTAACCTGAGTTTCAAAATCAGATAGACGGCGTGTATCCGTTAAGTTGACGAAGCCCTCAGGCGTTACCGGGATGCCGGTATCCGGGTCGTTTGGCGTGGTCAGCAATGTGACCACACCGACCGAAAGGTACGCCAGGAATTCCAACTCATCATGGTAGACACTGGCGCCCGCGACGAAATTGAACGGCCCGTCAAGATCAGAAACGAATCGCAATTCTTGTGACCAAGTGTCCCTGTTGGTATTGCGCGTGGCATCTAAACCATTGTCCCATCTCTCCGGCAAGATACTAATGGGCGCTCTATCGTCCGACGAGCGGAATGATGAGATCGATTTGAGTATTCCCTTCGGCAGGGTCCAGTCCAGATGCAGGTAAGCACCATCCACATCGACTGGATGGCCGTCGTCGATCCGAATATTCTGGCTGTGGGTATTCAGCGCCTTATATGGATCATTGGGATGCCCGGCCGGACCGATGCCTGGGAAACCAAGCAAAGTAACCAAGTCACTCTCCGGACTATCGTTCACCGCCACCGGAGCACCAGATCGATCGCGAACGAACTCGGTAATCAAGTAGGCGGAAAACGTATCGCTCGGTTCCCAAAGTAATTTGGCCTTCGCCGCAAATACGTCGATTCCACCCAACGGCCGACCAGTTCCGGTGACGGTTGGATTGATGCCTTCGGGTGGCAGTGGTGTACCACGCGGAATGCCCAAAATTTCCCAAAGCGGAACGATGTCGGGAAAGGTAGCGTCTGTCTTGTCGTCTGTAAAGTAGCCCTCGCTATTGTCGGCGATTGCGGCGATACGCAGGGCGAGCGTATCGGTCAATGGCACATTCAATGCACCTTCAATACTGTAGAAATTGTTGCCGTTTTCGGTATAGCCGCCGAAATCAAGCCCAATCTCGCCGCTATACTCGCCGAGCACCGGTCTTTTCGTCGTAATAGCAATTACACCTCCGGTTGTGTTCTTGCCGAACAGCGTACCCTGTGGACCGTGGAAAACTTCGACTTGCTCGATATCGAATGTTCGAACGAATTGCGAGGTTACGTGATCGTGTGGGAAGTCATCGACCAGGAAACTGACTGGCTGGTCTTGCGTGGAAACAATAATGTTTGATCCCGCTCCACGCATGCCACCACCCGTCGCGTTGAATCCGGGTTGTGGGGAAAATATGAAACCCGGCGCAAGATCGCCAAATGAGCGAACATCGTTGTATACCGAATTCTGCAGGTCCTTGCTCGTTATTACTGAGACGGCAGCGGGCACGTCCTGCAGCGACAGCTCGCGTTTGGTGCCCGTAACGATGATCTCCTCCAATTGAGTGTCCGATCCGGCCTTAGAGGATGGCTCCTGAGCAGACGCGTTCAAACTGAAAAAACCGAGAAGACTAGTGGCTGCAGCCAGCGAGACAAGGCTAAGTAATCGTCTCAATACCGATTGATTGATCGTCGTTATGCTTTTCATTTAAGGAGCCCCCTTAGGCCAATGCCCTGATGTCGGTTGGGTCCGGTTAGCAGCCCACCGTTACTTCGAATTACTCACTCACACAAGATTAAATTTAATTTAATATAATTTGAATTTCTTTCAAAAATACTGCATTTTGCTGGCTTGTGTCAAGCAAGGATGCAAAATTCATGAATGGCGACCTCAGCGGCCGGTTTGAGTTGCCAATCCCAATTCGGCCTGTTGACGAATGTAGTGCCGAAGTGCACTGATGTGCGTATCTGTAAGCGCTTCATACGAAGGCATTCCGCGTGCCCGCAGTGCACCACCTCGCACGACCTCCGCGAACGCCGCCTCGGATAAGACAACAGGTGAGGCGCGCAAATCCGGGGCGAGGCCACCAGAAACTGCCCCAAAGCCGCCGTGACAGCCACCACATTGACCGAATGCTTTCATTCCCTCAGTGGCTAAATCCTCGTTAACCTTGAAGTCGGGCGCGGCGAGCGGAACCGGCACGGCGGGTGGCTGCAATGCAGGCATGTCTGCATTGCCCTGCAATGAGAAAACCACGAGTCGCCGTGTCTGTGCCCCGTAACTCCAGCCGAGTGCCGGCACTTCAGGTCCGACAAGTGCATAGGCCGCGCCCCAACCGACAAGCAATGCGACGTATTGGCGCCCGTCGATCGCGTAGGTGATGGGTGGGGCCGCGATGCCGACTCCCATATGCTGGCTCCAAAGTACTTCGCCGGTCGCGGCATCGTAAGCGGCGAAGTCCCCATCGGCACGCCCTTGAAATACGAGGCTTCCGGCCGTCGTCAGGGTGCCCGGATTCCAGGCAACGGGTAGCGGAACTTCCCACACCCGTTTCTGATTGACGGGATCCCACGCCTGTAGCGACCCGTGCACGGCACCGTCCTCATAGGGCGGCATCTCAAAACCTACGGCTGTACCATCGGTGGGCGCCGAGGCGTTCCAATCGGGCGAGCGCCAGTTTGGGTGGTCAACCCAGTCATCGAAGTAACGGTTGCCCTGATGAATGGTGGGGATGTAGACGAGGCCGGTGTTTGGATTAAACGACATCGGCGGCCAGTTGTGTGCACCCATGCTTCCGGGTACCACCAGTTCTGATCCGTCTTCATACCGGGCGCCAGGTACTTCCACAGGGCGGCCCGTTGCGAGATCCACTTTCGTGGCCCAGTTGATGTCGGTAAACGGTTCGGCAGAAATCAGTTTGCCCGTGGCTCGATCAATTACGTAAAAGAAGCCGTTCTTAGGGGCGTGCAACAGGGCCTTTACGTCGCGACCATCGATCGCCAAATCTGCGAGGACCATATCCATCGACGAATTGTAATCCCATGTCTCACCTGGAGTCGTTTGATAGTGCCAGCGGTATTCACCGGTGTCCGGATCAAGCGCGACGATTGAACACAAAAACAGATTGTCACCACCGCCCGGGCTGCGGACCTTTTGATTCCACGGCGCTCCGTTACCCGTTCCGATATACAGAGCGTCGAATTCAGGATCGTAGGTGATGCCGTGCCAGACGTTTCCGCCGCCGCCAAACTTCCACCACTCGCCGGTCCAGGTTTTCGCCGCCATCTCCATTGCTGAGTTTTCGAAACCATCAGCAGGGTTACCGGGCACCACATGAAAACGCCACGCCTGCTCCCCCGTCTCGGCATCGTAGGCAGTGACGTAACCACGCGTCGGCCCATTCTCTGTACCACCATTTCCGATCAGCACCTTTCCTTTGAACGCTTTCGGAGCTCCGGTAATGTACAGCGCCATGTCGGGATCTACAGTCATTACGCTCCAGACTTCCGCGCCGGTATTCGCATCGATCCCAATCAGCCGTCCGTCGACGGTAGCCACATAGACTTTGTCTTTCCAAAGGGCCAAGCCTCTGCTGCCGTACAGAAAGGAAACACGCATCCGATCGCCAGCAATTTCCGCCACTTTCGGGTCGTATCGCCATAGAATCTTGCCCGTTGTGATGCTCACCGCGCGCACCACGTTGCGAGATCCAACGAAATACATCACGCCATTGGCGACCAGCGGCGTGGAAACGGGTCCAACGACGTCGGCCATATCCAGATACCAGTCGACCTTTAACTGCGAGACATTTGATGCGTTGATTTCCTTAAGCGGACTAAAGCGCTGTTCTGAATAGGTACGACCGTAAGCAAGCCACTCTTCGGTATTCGATTCGTCCGCGATGGCGGCATCATCAATCTGGCGCGAGACCGCACGCTCTTTGGTGCACGATTGCATTGAAAAGGCGATAGCCAGCGTCAGTAACGTCATGCAAAGGGTTCGGGCCATGTTGTGATCTCCGGTCGAGTTCAATAGTACGCTGTGGATTTTGTGCGTACTTATTCAAGTTTTGAATTTATTTCAAATTAGGTCATAATGCAATTTGAACCAGGCGACAACGCAACCTTATTGATACCTTTAATGTGATTCCGGAGAATTTTCGTGATTCTGGATAAGAAAACTTTACTCGATGCGTACCGGCGGTTGAAAACCATTCGGGAATTCGAGTTGCGAATGCGAGCGGAGAATGAAGCGGGCCAATTGCCCGGCTTTCTTCACCTCTACTGCGGTCAGGAAGCCATCGCTGTCGGAGCTTGTATGCAGCTTGATGAAAAGGATTACATCGGCAGCACGCACCGTGGACATGGTCATTGTATTGCGAAGGGCTGCGACGTCGGCGACATGTTGCTGGAGATTTATTGCAAGCAAGGCGGCCTGTGCAACGGCAAGGGCGGGTCGATGCATATTGCGGACATGAACAAAGGCATGCTTGGGGCCAACGCCATCGTTGGCGCCGCGCCGCCTATTGCTGTTGGTGCAGCGCTGACCGCCAAGACGCTCAAAACTGGGGGCGTGGCGATGGCTTTCATTGGCGATGGAGCGTCGAATCAAGGTACCGTTTTCGAGGCGTTAAATTTAGCTTCCGTGCTAAAGCTGCCCATGATCTTTATTTACGAGAACAATGGCTACGGTGAATTCACCGGTGCCGGCTACCATGTGGGAGGAAACGACATCGTTGGTCGCGCGAGGGCTTTTGGGATGCCTGGTGAAAATGTGGACGGCACCGATTTTTTCGCCATGTTTGAGGCCGTTGGCGAGGCGGTCCAGCGGGCGAGACGTGGTGATGGACCGAGCGCGATAGAAGCCTCGGCTATGCGCTACTACGGTCATTTTGAAGGTGACCCGCAACTCTATCGTGCCAAGAACGAGGTCAAGAACTTGATGGAAAACGCCGATCCAGTGCGCAATTTCGTCACGCGTGTGACGGACTCCGGCGAGCTAACAGTGGACGAGCTGGCGGTGATAGATACAGAGATATTGGCCATGCTCGACGAGAAGGTCGAGGCGGCCAGGGCGGCACCGGTACCGGCTGCAAACGAACTCTACACCGATGTCTATGCTAATTATTGAGGCGATTCTGTCATGACCATAAAGACCATGCGCGACGCGATCAATGAGGCACTCAGGCAGGAGATGCAACGGGATCCTTGCGTTATTATTCTCGGGGAAGACGTAGCCGGCGGATTGGGTGGAACGTCGGATGTAGAAGAGGCGGGTGGCGGCGTGTTCGGCGTCACGGCTGGGCTTGTACAGGAGTTTGGACGGGATCGCGTCATCGATACGCCGATCACCGAATCTGCAATCATTGGTGCGGCAAATGGTGCGGCACTGACGGGATTACGACCTGTTGCCGAACTCATGTTTGTGGATTTCATTGGTGTGTGTCTGGACCAGATCATGAACCAGACTGCTAAGTTTCGTTATATGTTTGGTGGCAAGGCGAAAGTGCCGCTTACTATTCGGACTGCGATGGGTGCGGGTTGGACATGCGGGCCGCAACACTCGCAAGCGCTCTATCCAATATTAACTTCTATCCCTGGACTCAAATGTGTCTTGCCATCGAATCCGTACGATGCGAAAGGGTTGCTGGCGCAGGCGATCAGGGACGATGATCCTGTCATCGTATTTGAACACAAGATGATGTACGGGGAGGAATGTGAGGTTCCCGATGAGCCTTACCTGATTCCATTCGGCCAGGCCAACGTTACACGGAAGGGTAACCAAGTGACCATCGTCGCGTTCTCGCGCATGGTGCTCCTGGCTAATCAGGTCGCCGACAAACTGGCACAGGAGGGACTATCCGTGGAAGTGATCGATCCACGGACAACGTCACCGTTGGACGAGGCCAGCATTCTTGACAGCGTGGAAAAGACCGGACGACTGGTTGTCGTCGACGAGTCGCCGCCGCTTTGTAGTATGGCGTCGGAGATTGCGAGCCTGGCCGCGTGTGAATGTTTCGACTATCTTAAAGCGCCTGTCGTAAAGGTAACTGCGCCTCACACTGTCATTCCAGCAACGCCCTCGCTGGAACAAATCTACATTCCGTCGGTCGAGAAGATTGAATCAGCGGTACGCACGGTGCTTGATTACGAATAGCCAATGACAGCGACTATTTGCCGTCGACGGTAAAGGCGAGCAAGACATTGCCGCCCATGCGACCACCATAAAAATAACCGGAATTGATGAGTACATGGCCGTTAGCAACAACCGGCCCGTCAGATTCGATCGATCCCCCTTTGGCAATATCCCCCGACACGGTTTCGAATTCCCGGGCCGTATTGAAATCCCAGAGGATTGCACCGGTTTGGCTGTCATAGGCCCTTAAGTGGCCATCAAATGCACCGGCAAAAACCGCGCCGGGAATGGCTGAGATCGCAGCTGACAAACCCGGATCGCAAGCCGGTTTGTCTTCTTCAGCGCAGGCGTTCGGCGTAGGAGCAAACCAGATCTGATCACCATTCGCTGCATTCAAAGCGTAAAGCCCAGGCTTTCTTTCTCCTTGCCACTTATTGATGAAGTTCGTATCTGCATTGGGTACATACAGGCTATCGGAATCAGCGGCCATGCCCCAGTGAACCCCGCCGGCAAAACCGCCCAGTCCAGTGCGCTTTTTCCATATCAATGCGCCGTCCTTGTCGGGGTTCAGCGCATGAACGTGTCCTGATTTCTGTCCGGCCAGGAGAACGTCCTGTCCAGTGGAAAGTGAGAGTAGTATCGGTGGGGCGCCGAAATCGAAATCCGGCCCGTCTTCTTCCGGGCAATTGTCGGCCAGGCCGATGAAACAGGACATGTTCCATGCATCACCCTGCGTGGCCTGCCACACCCATTCGATCTCGCCGGTATCCAGGTTGAAGGCGATGATCGAATCGCTGCTAGTGGCTGCCGGGGAGGTATAGGCCTGGCCCGTGCCGGCATAAATAAGATTGCGCATTTCATCTATGGTCGGGCTGCCCCAGATCGGCGCACCCGCCGGCGCCCACATTGCAGCACCTGCTGAGTTCTTTGTACCCGTCGGCTGTGGCTCCTCGGAGATGGTATGGCTCTTCCAGAGCATGCGGCCATCGGCGGTATCAAAGGCGGCTATGCCACCGCGGAACGTGCAGCATTCGTAGTCGGGAATTGCTGCTGATGCCCATTCCGTCGAAGACATAGGCACGTAGAGGCGATCCTTGTGCAGCTTGGGCGATCCAGTGATTGTGACGTTGGCATGGTCTTCCAGGCTGGATTTCCACAGCAACGATCCTGTGCCAGTGTCCAGGGCGTACACTTGGCCGATGAAATCACCGAAATACACAGATGGCCCAGGTCCCTTTTCGCCGCTTTGTGCAGCTTCGATCGTGATGGCCGAACGGACCTCGGCATCGGCTTCGAAGGTCCACCGCACGCAGCCCGATGCGAGATCCAGAGCATAGACGGTGCCGTCCTGGCTACCCATGAAAACGGTATTGCCGGCGATGACGGGTTGCGAGCGGGCGCGGGTCGCATTCGGATAGGCGAATGCCCATTTCAATCGCAATTGTGGGATATCCGAAGCTTCCAGACCGGCAATTCCACCCGGAACAAAACGCGTATTTTGGGGTTCAATTCCCCAATCGGAGGACTTTGCTGGCTGCCCCAGATCAAGCGCTGCCACATCTGCGCCGCACATTTTGAGGGGTTGGGCACTTGCACCGTCGAGGGAGCCTTGTCCCAGGTATTCGGCGAGCCGGCGTAGATCTTCCGGTGTCATGGGTTCCGCCGCCAACTGCATAACACCATCGGTCATCGATTGGAGAATGGCCTTTGCGCCGATCATATGAAAAGTAATGCTATGTGGCGCCTTGGGGATGCCGCCCTCGTGGCATTCTGCGCAGTGTTGTTGGTAGAGTTCAGCCGCAGACTGCTGACTGATTGCCAATGATTTGGCGCCAGCCTCGACAGTCGGTGGCGGAGCAGATTCACGCTCACATGCGTTCAACAGCAGGAATCCCAGACAGAGGAAGAAGGTGCGTGAGTTTCTTGTGTTTCGAGTCATCATTCTTTCAATTCCCGGGCGTCAAAGACGCACTTTTTGAATAAAGTACAAAAATGTATGATACCGTATTTAGTGTCGTGTTGCCTCCCCCAAGCGATGGCCCCGACCCGGTCCTGCAGTGAGCTCGTTAATGTCTGATGCCTACATTTTTGACCACCTTAGAACCCCCCGTGGCAAGGGTCGATCGGACGGTGGACTCCACACCGTCTCGCCGGTCAATCTACTGGCCCAGACCCTGATGCAACTGCGGGATAGAAACAACCTGGACACTACGCTGGTGGAAGATGTCATTGCCGGGTGCGGCTCGCCCATTGGTGAGCAGGGCAGCGCAATCGGGCGCAGTGCCTGTCTGGCCGCTGACTACGCGGTGACCACACCGGGGCAACAGATTCATCGTTTCTGCTCTTCCGGTTTGGAGGCCGTCAACCTTGGCGCGGCCAAGGTTGCGTCCGGGCAATGCGAACTTGTCGTGGCCTGCGGCGTCGAGAGCATGTCAAGAATACCTATCGGGTCTTCAGGTGGCGCCTGGTCGTCCGATCCCTCGCTCGCTTACAAAATCCACTACGTTCCACAGGGAATCTCGGCCGATTTATTAGCCACCATACATGGCCATTCTCGTCAGGACCTTGATACGTATGCCGCGGCGAGCCAGGATCGGGCAGCAACGGCCTGGAACAACGGCTATTTCGCAAATTCTGTCGTTCCGGTGGTCGATGAAATCGGCATGTCCCTGCTTGCCCGAGATGAAACCATACGACCGGACACAAGTGTTGAATCTTTGGCCAAGCTTCCGGCAGCTTTCGCCGCGCTGGGCGATACGGGTTTCGACCAGCAAGCCATGTTGAAATATCCCCGGGTCAAAAACGTAAACCATATTCACACCGCCGGCAACTCGAGTGGCATCGTCGATGGAGCCGGTGCTACGCTGATCGGTTCTGCGGCGATAGGTAAACAGCTGGGCCTGAAGCCGCGAGCTCGGATTCGTTCCTGTGCATCAGTGGGCACCGATCCAACCTTGATGTTGACCGGCCCCACGCCGTCAGCACAACTTGCGCTGAAGAAAGCCGGAATGGACCGGCGCGACATCGATTTGTTCGAACTCAACGAGGCCTTCGCCTCGGTTGTTCTACTGTTCATGGAAGAACTGGACATCCCGCATGAGCAGATCAATGTGAACGGGGGTGCGATTGCCATGGGCCATCCCATCGGGGCGACCGGTGTCATGATATTGGGGACCGCACTGGATGAATTGGAGCGCCGGGGCGAGAGTACCGCTCTGGTAAATCTATGTGTGGGTGCGGGCATGGGTACAGCCACTATTATTGAACGTTTGGTGTGATCGTCTATGACCGATTCGGCGCAAGAAAAACAGCCAATGCCTGAATTGCTGCCGTTGCAAACATTGAGCTACAGCCTGGCTGACAATGGCGTCGCTTACATCACGATCAACGTGGAAGATCGCCCTGTGAACGTATTGACGCCTGAATTAAAGGCTGCGATCGGCCTTGCGGCAAAACACCTCTCTGCAGACGATGATGCCATCGGCGCTGTGATTCACTCAGGCAAATCGTCATTCATGGCCGGCGGTGATCTCAAAAACATTGTCCGCTATTACGATATGCAGCGCACGGCGGAAGATGCCTATTTGGAATCCAGGCCTTTCACCGAATCACTGCGACAATTGGAAACTTGCGGAAAACCGGTAGCCGTTGCGATAAACGGCAACGCGCTGGGCGGCGGCCTCGAATTGGCACTGGCATGCCATTACCGTGTCGTACTGGACAGAGACGACATTCTCCTTGGCTTACCCGAAGTTACACTAGGCCTGCTACCGGGTGGCGGCGGCACTCAGAGATTGCCCAGAATGATCGGGATAAAAGAAGCCGCGGACCTCATTTTGTCCGGCAGATCGATTCATCCTGATGAGGCGCTGGAATTGGGTATCGTTGATCAACTGGTTGACGAGGAAAGTCTCCTTGAAACGGCTGCAAGCTGGGTTCTGAACACCGAAATCACTCAGCCGGCCTGGGACCGGAAGGGCTATGAAATACCTGGGGGCTCGAAACTCAACGACATGAACATCGGTCGATTGTTTCAACAACTCATCGCACAGATCAGCGCGAAATATCATCACAATTATCCAGCACCCATCGCCATTTTGCGTTGCCTTTTTAACGGCACAGCGGTCAATTCCATCGATGCGGGTCTGAAAATCGAATCACGGGAGTTCTCGGCGCTCACGAGGGACCCGGTGGCCCGGAACATGATTCGGACTCTATTCCTGAATAAGGGTAAGTCCAGCCGACGGGACATTGTGGAAGCCGAGGGTTCGGACGAGCTTAGACAACGTTGCGAGGCTGCCTACATCGACCAAGGCTTGAAAATGGTTGATGAGGGGGTCGATCCGGTATTGATTGAAAATATAGCGAAGGCTGCAGGGTTTCCACAGGGACCATTGGAGCTGGCATCGGAGAGTCCGGATTTATGCACTCAAGGTCCCAGTCGTTTGACACCCCTTCAGGTTCAACAACGACTAATGTGCGCGCAGGCTGTGAGTGCAGTCGATTGCTGGGAAGACGAGCTGGTTGATCCGGTGCAAGCCGACCAGATGTCCTTATTCGGTTGGGGATTCCCCAGTTACACCGGAGGTGTGATGTCTTATATCGATACCATCGGCCTGAAAGCTTTTATTGCCCTGTGTGACGAATTGAATTCCATTCACCCAGCCGCGCTGACACCGGGGAAATTTCTGCGCGACAAGGCAGTATCGACGGATCGAATTTATCCGACAACCGCAGAAGGGAGCATATGAATATGGTTGCGAAGGTGCTCACGTATCCGCACTTCGAACCTCATTTTCCGAGGGATCAATGGACGCTGCCAAACGTGCTGGAACACCAGGCGCGAGTCAATTCCGATCGACCGTGCCTGTCCTGGGGCGACGCGGGGAAACCTCTGAGCTTTGCGGAGGTGAACGCAATTTCCAACCGATTGGCCCGCGGATTCCAGGACATGGGTGTTGGCAAGGGCGATTTTGTCGTCCTCTTTTTACCCAATTGTCTCGAGTATATTTTCGCCTGGTACGCGCTGTCCAAGTTAGGTGCCGTTGAGGTAACGGTTGGAAATAGCTACAAGGGCGAATTATTGCGCCATCAGGTCGATCTCAGCAAGGCCCGGTTGGCAGTAAGTACTCCGGAATTGGCCGGGCGCCTCGCCGATATTGAAGAGCAGTTGGGGCACATTGAGCATTGCATCCTTGTCGCCGAAGACGAGCGTGAGACGCAAAGTGTCAAATTCAACGGAATCGGCGTGAGCAATTTTTCAGAGTTGTATCGGACTGAGGACGCAAATTTGGGTGTGGATATCACACCAAGGGATACAGCCGCCGTTCTATTTACTTCCGGGACGACGGGCCTGTCTAAAGGCGTGCTGATGTCTCACTCGCAGTTTTACTTTTTTGCTGAGGAAGACGTCCAGCTTGTCGATCTAAAGGACGACGACGTCTATTCCACCAGTTTCCCCCTGTTTCACGGCAATGCCCAATTCCTGACGGTTTACCCGTCGCTGATCGCCGGCGCGCATTGCGTCCTGTACGAACGTTTCAGCGCATCCGATTTCATGGGACGCATCCGCCGCTCGGGATCGACCGTCTGCAATCTGTTGGGGGCGACCATGGCTTTTATTCTGGCTCAACCGCCGTCTGACAAGGACAAGGAGCATCGTTTACGTCGGATTTACTCAGCGCCGCTCGCGCCGGATCTGGGTGTGAAGTTTACCGAACGTTTCGGCGTCTCAGAGTTCGTCGACGGGTTTGGGCAAACCGAAATTTCCAACGTGTTTATGACGCCCAGGGGTGCGACGCGGCCACCCGGGGCATCCGGCGTGTTGGTGGATCAGTTTTTCGAGATCCGCCTCGCCGATCCGGAAACGGACGAGGATGTGCCCGAAGGTGAAATCGGCGAACTTCAGGTGCGCCACAAGTTGCCCTACATCATGTGTGACGGCTATCTCAACATGCCGGAGAAAACAGTGGAGACATGGCGCAACCTTTGGTTCCACACCGGCGATGTGATGCGTCGAGATGAACAGGGCTGGTACTACTTTGTGGACAGAGTAAAGGATGCTTTGCGCCGACGTGGTGAGAACATTTCGTCATTCGAGGTTGAGTCCGTCGTTCGTACTTATCCTGCCGTCGCCGAATGTGCAGTCGTTGCGGCGCCGGCCGACGAGCCGGGTGGTGAGGACGAGGTCAAGACCTTTATCGTGCTCAAGGAAGGTGAAGACATTGACATGGCGGAACTGATTGACTGGTGTGACAGCCGCATGCCGTCCTTCATGGTGCCGCGGTACGTCGAAATCATTGACGAATTGCCGCAAACACCATCGGAAAAGGTGCGCAAGAAAGATCTGCGTGAAATGGGCAACAGTGATCGGACGTGGGATCGGGTCGAAGCCGACACACTCTGCCCAGTGAGCAAAACTAAGCATATTTAGAGTTGAGGTAAACATTGAATAAAGAAAAAGAGCAATCGTCAGTACTGGTGATCGGTGCGGGACTGATGGGGAGCGGCATCGCGCATGCTTTTGCCGTGGCAGGCGATCGTGTTCAGTTGCATGATGCCAATCCGTTGGCGTCGGAAAAAGCCGTCACTAATATTCGCGAAGTTCTCAATGCGGCGGTCGCTCTGAAAAAGCTGCAGCAAGAGGAGGTCGAGGCGGTAGTCGAGCGGATCACAATCGTGGCGGATATGGCTGCCGCAGCGGCTACAGCGGATCTCGTGGTCGAAACGGCAACGGAAGATCTGGCAATCAAACTCGACATTATCAAAATGCTCAGCACAGCGGCGAGACCCGATGCGTTCATCACCAGCAATACGTCTGCACTGAGTATTACCGAGCTGGCCGCGGCGACCAGGCACCCGGAGCGGTTTGCCGGGCTGCATTTTTTTAATCCGGTTCACAAGATGAAGCTGGTGGAGATTGTTCGCGGGCTCGAAACCTCTAAAGAGACGGTAGAGTACCTGCAGGCTTGCACCAAATGTATGGGTAAACAATCCGTCGTCGTCGCGGATTCGCCGGGTTTTACCACCAGCAGGATGTCCGCCATGTTGGGAAACGAGGCCATGTACATGCTTCAGGACGGTGTCGCTTCCGCGGAAGATATCGACACGGCACTGCGTCTTGGGCTGGGTCATCCCATGGGGCCGCTCGAACTGGGTGACCTGACCGGGTGGGATACCCGCCTGTCAGTGCTCCATTATCTGAACCGCACGCTGGGGGAGAGATTTCGCCCGTGTCCGCTGATCGAGGAGATGGTTAAGGCCGGCCGCACCGGCCGCAAAGTCGGACACGGTGTCTATGAATACAAGGATGGTCAGAAAGTGGCCGGTTCGGGGTTGTCAACGCGGTGAGTGCGGGGGAACACAGACGTTGGTAATGCAATATCGCTTACTGGGTAAGGCGAGACTCAAAAGTTCGCAGCAGGGTCTTGGCTGCATGGGTATGTCCGAGTTCTACGGTGAGGGGGACGAGGCAGAGTCCCTTGCCGTTTTGGCCCGTGCTTTTGAACTGGGGATCAACCATTTTGATACCGCTGACCTGTACGGTCGTGGGGCGAACGAAACCTTGCTGGGAAAATTGGTCGCCAGCGTGCCGCGTGACGATCTGCTGATTGCCTCAAAATTCGGCGTGGTGCGCGATCCCGCCGGCCCGCCGGGTAGCACCTATGACCGCGAACTCAACAATTCCCCGGCGTACGCCCGCAAGGCCTGCGAGGCCTCACTCAAACGGCTGGGCTTGGAGTGCATCGACCTGTATTACGTGCACCGCCACGATCCGGCCACGCCCATCGAGGAAGTCATCGGCGGCCTTGCCGACCTGGTGACGGACGGCAAAATCCGTGGTATCGGCTTGTCCGAAGTGAGTGCCGGTACGCTGCGCCGAGCGCATGCAGTGCACCCGATCACGGCCCTGCAATCGGAGTATTCGCTATTCGCACGGGACGTGGAGGGCGAGATCATTCCCACCTGCCGTGAATTGGGTGTGGCTTTCCTTGCCTCCAGTCCGCTGGGGCGCGGCATTCTGGGCGGGCGTATCCGGTCCGTGGACGATCTGGCCACGGACGACTTGCGCCGCGGCGCGCCGGTGTTCGCCCCGGAAAACCTCTCGAGAAACGTAGCGCTGGTGGACAAGGTAGCCGAAATTGCGAGGCGGCATAACGCCACGCCGGGACAAATCGCGCTCGCGTGGTTACATCAAAAAGGCGAGGACATTATTCCGATTCCGGGGACCAAGCGCATCAAGTATCTGGAGGAGAACGTCGGCGCCGTCGAAATAAACGTCAGTGCGGAGGAAGTTACGATTCTTGAACATGATGTGAGGCCCGACGAGGTGGCCGGGGCAGGCAAATGGAGTACCGCGCCGGATAAGTCAGTGGCGCCGGACAAAAGGGGTCTGCGTTGAGCACCGATTTCACTATTCGGGACCGCACGGCCGTCGTCGGCCTCGGGGCGACGCCCTACGTCAAGCGCGGGCAGTCGGCGCCGCAGACGCTCGAGGAACTGGCGGCCAAAGCGATCATCGCCGCCGCGGCCGACGCAGGCTTGGACGTGCCGTCCATCGACGGCTTCGCCTACTTCGCCGGGGGTTTCGATACGGGCTATCTAATGGAAACCCTGGGTATCGAGGAGGTCGGCTTTAGTGCGAGCCTGACCGGCGCTGGCGGGGGATCGGCGGGCGCAATCGGTCTTGCATCTGCGGCCATCGTGTCTGGCATGGCCAAAACCGTCGTGTGCGTCGGCGCGGTGCAGCAGACCAAATTGCGCTACGGCGCCATGCCCTCCAGTTATGCGGCGACGGCGGAAAACAGCTTTTACCAGTCCGCGGGTCTGGTCGGTCCGGGGCATATGTTCGCAATGCTCGCGCGGCGGCACATGCATCTATATGGCACCACGCGGGAACACTTTGCCGAAGTCGCCATTTCGACACGGAAAAATGCACAAAGCCATCCTGATGCGCTGATCCGAAAGCCGCTGACTCGTGAGGACTATTTCGCGGCGCCCATGATTGCCGATCCGCACTGCCTGTTCGACTTCTGTTTGGAAACAGATGGGGCAGTGGCAGTCATTCTCACCGCTGCGGAGGGTGCCCAAGACCTCAGACAAAAGCCGGTGCTGGTCAACGCCTGCGCCCACGGTGGCGCTCGGGATTGGGGGAGGTCCATTTACTGGATGAACATGCCCGACGAGACGTTCGCTTCATCCGGGCATGCGTCCATCGCTCGACGGCTTTATGCCGAGGCTGACGTTGGCCCCGAGGGCATCGACACGGCGCAGATCTACGATCATTTCTCCTCGCAGGTGATCATGCAGTTGGAGGACTACGGGTTTTGCGCCAAGGGTGAGGGCGGGCCGTACGTGGCCAGCGGTGCGATCCGCCTGGAGGGGGGCGTGCTGCCGGTGAATACGGATGGCGGACAGCTGTCGGGGGGCTATGTCTGGGGCATGACCCATGTGCGCGAAGCTGTTGAGCAGTTGCGGGGAACGGCACACAATCAAGTAGAGGATGCGCGTTACGCTCTGGTTACCGGCGGACCGTCGAACATTCCCGTCAGCGGGCTGATTCTCAAGGGGTCGGCATGACAGATAAGCGCATAGCCAAGCGCCCGCCGGACTCTCTTTTTCAGCTGGTGACCGATCAATGGACCGAACCGTTCTGGGATGCTGCGCGCGAAAAGCGCCTGGTGTGTGCGCAATGTAGTGACTGCGGTCATAAGCGCATGCCGCCCACTCCCTTCTGTCCCACTTGCCGCTCGCAACGGATCGACTGGATCGAGTTGCCGGGGGGCGGCGTGGTTTACGCCTACACCATTGTCGAGCGCGGCACGCTGCCGAGCATGGAGGACTGCCTGCCCTACGTTCCGGCGGTGATCGAACCCGACAACGGGGGCGGTGCGAGGCTCATCAGCAACATCGTGGACAGTCGGGTTGCCGATATAGCCGTGGGCGCCCGCGTGGATATTGTCTTCGATACGCTGGCTAAAGGCGCGCTGGTGCCGCGCTTTCGCCTGTTGGGTTTCGGAAAATGACCAGGGGTTCAAATGACTGACAATGGCACAGAGACATTCGACTATGTGATCGTGGGAGCCGGGTCGGCGGGCTCGCTGCTGGCCTCGAGGCTGGCCGAAACGCCCGGCGTGCGGATCTGCCTGCTTGAAGCGGGGCCGAAAGATAGAAACCCGTTCATCCATATCCCCGCAGGCTTTATCAAGGTCATTTTTGACCCGAAGTTGACGTGGGGTTTCGAGACGGAGCCCAACGCTACGATCAACGACCGTGTGCTGCCGGTCCTGCAGGGTCGCGTTGTCGGCGGGTCTTCGTCCATCAACGGCATGGTCTATGTGCGCGGTCAGGCGCAGGACTTCGACAGTTGGGCCAAGGCGGGCAATGCGGACTGGTCGTATAACGATGTGCTGCCGTATTTTCGGCGCACCGAATGCCTGCTGACCGACGGCGACAGCCGCTACCGGGGCAGTGAGGGCAAGATGCCGGTTACTCACTTGCAGTGGAAGAACGAGCTTGTATCGGCCTTTATCGAGGCCTCGAGTAATATCGGACTACCGCCCAACGACGATTACAACGGCGCGAGGCAGGAGGGTGTCGGGGTTTACCAATACAATATCGGTCGCGGCAGGCGACAAGGTACCGCCCAGGCTTATCTTCGCGATAGCCTGCGCAGTGGCGCGATTGATTTGCGCACTCATGCCCGTGCGACCGAACTGGTGTTCGAGGGTAGCAGGGTAAGCGGCGTCCGTTATACGACGGACAAGGGCCACACTACACAAACGGTTTCAGCAAATTGTGAGGTCATTCTGTGCGGTGGTGCCATTAACACTCCCCGATTGTTGCAGGTATCAGGTATTGGGGATCCAGATCATCTGGCAGAAATCGGCGCCCCTGCGATCAACAAGCTTCCGGGCGTGGGACAGAACCTCCGGGATCACTACACACCACGGTTTACCTGTCGCGTGGAAGGAGCGGTGACGGTCAACGAAATCGTGAGAGGCCCGAGAATGATCAGCGAGGGAGTGCGGTGGCTGTTCCATCGACCCAGTATTCTGACTAATGGTCCGGTCATGGGGGTGGCATTCTGCAAATCGGATTCATCTATTGATCGCCCGGATCTGGTCATCACGTTCACGCCGGGAAGTTTCAAGGAAGGATTCCTTGGCAAGCTGGACAGTGTCCCGGGAATGACGCTTGGCACCTGGCAATTGCGTCCCGAGAGTACGGGCTACGTCAGGGCAAAATCCCGGGATCTTTTCGAGGCACCGGCAATCCAGCCGAACTATTTGTCAGCGGAAAAGGATCAGAACGTCGTCGTCGCGGGCCAGAAGATCATTCGCCGAATTCTATCTGATTCAGCCATGGCGCCGTATTCTGTGGAGGAAGTGATGCCCGGAAAGGACGTCCAGGATGATGACGCATTACTCGACTATGCGCGCCGTCAGGGATTGGGCGGATACCATTATTGCGGCACTTGTCGCATGGGCGCGAAAGACGATGCGGGAGCGGTCGTGGACGCCCGACTGAAAGTTCACGGGCTCGAGGGGCTTCGTGTCGTCGATGCCTCGGTCATGCCCAACATCGTATCGGGCAACATAAACGCCGCGACCATGATGATCGCTGAGCGCGCGGCCGAATTCATTCGCGAGGATCGCGACTAACTATTGTGTTCGCGGACCGGTCAGGGAACGGGAGCGATCGCCACATTCTTGATGCGCACAAATTCTTGCATGCCGTCGCGTCCGCCCTCGCGCCCGAACCCACTTAAACCCAGTCCGCCGAACGGGGCATTTTCGCGGGCGGTTGGTGCGCCATTCACTTGTATGCTGCCGGCGTTGAGGCGATGGCTAAGTCGCAAGGTTCGCGACAAGTTCGTGGAATGAAGGTAGGCGCCCAGACCGAATTGCGTGCCGTTAGCTATGGCAACGGCCTCTTCCTCGTCCCGGAATGTCATCACGGCGATGACCGGACCAAAACATTCCTTCTGCCCAAGATCGCTCTTCGGGTGCACGTTGGTGAAAACAGTTGGCTCCACAAAATACCCCTCCGGATGAACCGAAGCGGGCTTGCCGCCGCCAAGCGCCAGCTTGCCGTCTGCGCGCTTTTTCGCTGCCGCGATAATATCCAGGAGTCGCACTTGCGCCTGTTTGCTGGCCACCGGGCCGAGTTCTGTTGCCGGATCCATCGGGTCGCCGATTTTTAGCGAAGCAATCTCCGCCACCACGCGTTCAACAAACTCTGAGGCGATGTCTGCCTCCACCAAAACCCGCGTCGGCAGAATGCAGCCCTGTCCGGCTAGAAAAAACGGTGTGCGTGCCGCATGACGAACTGCCACATCCATGTCCGCATCCGCGAACACCAGGTTGGCCGATTTACCGCCCAGCTCCCAGATGGCGGGTTTGAGCAGCGGGGCGATGGTGGTAGCGATACTGCGGGCGGTGGCGACTCCGCCGGTGAAGGCGATTTTCTGTACGTCGGGATGCCGGATCAGGGCTTCCCCAGCCTCTGCGCCGCCAGTGACAAGGTTGACGACACCGGGGGGGAAGTCTGCTTCCTCAACCAGTTGCATTAGTCGCCATGCTGTAAATGGCGAGATTTCGGGTGGTTTGATCACCACTGTATTACCTGCCGCCAGCGCCGGACCGATTTTCATTGCCAATGCCATCAAGGGGCCGTTCCAGGTGAGGATCATGCCGATCACGCCGTAGGGCTCGCTGATTGTATAATCGAACACCGTATCGTCCTGCAGGCTGGAAACGACGCGCCCTTCGAGCTTATCTGCCCAACCTGCCGCGTATTTCGTCCAGGCGGAGAACTTGCCAGGAATGATTCGCACACCGCTGATCGGTGAGCCCACTTCCCGTGCACCAATCCAGGCGAATTCCTCTCCATTTAGCTCAACGAGGTCGGCAAGGCGGAATAACAGGTCTCGGCGCGTAGCCGGGGACGTGCCACGCCAGCTGGGGTAAGCCGCTTTTGCCGCTGCAACAGCGGCTTCGACCTCGGGCGCGCCGGCAACCGGCACTTCGGCCTGTATTTCGCCCGTACCGGGAAAGCGGTGTTCAAAGGTGCCACCACTGGCTGATGTTAATTTCTCATCGCCGATGACCAGTCCCGCCTTGGGCAGGGAATATTTTGTTTTTGTCGTCGTTCGGTTGGTCATAGTGTTTCCTGCTGACTACCAAGATCGCGTTCGAGAACGATCTCCACACGGTATCGATCCGCGGGGAAGTGCCCGAAACCTATTTCCGCGGTGACATCGTCGTTGGTGATGAATTCGGTGCGAGTCATCAGTATCACGGAGTCGACCGGAATGCTCAATCTCGAGGCCACGTTGGCGCTTGCCTTCGACGCGAACAGCGTCTGCCGTACGCTACGAAATTCGAGATTGTATTTGTCTTCCAGCAGGGAGTGGACATCTTTGCCATCGTCGAGCCCGGACGAAATGTCCGCATACTGATTGTCGACGTAGATTTCCGAGTAGCCGATCGGCAGAGATGATCCGTCAACGGCGTGTCTCATAATTTCGATCCGAAGCCAGCGGCTGCCTTCCGGGACGTTCAGGCGCTCGGCCAAACTCGCTTCGGCAATGACCGAATCCGCGGTGAGAACTTGAGAATCCGTGTAGCGGGAATACTGCAGCAGTTCACCGATCGACTGGACCGAATTGACAAACCCTTGTTTCGGGTCATTGGTGATCAGAACGGATCTGGTGCCTCGGCGGCGCTTGATGTATCCGGAACTCTCAAGTTCCCGCAGGCTTTCGCGGATGGTGGCGCGGCTGGCGCCGAAGCGATCAACGAGATCCCCCTCGGTCGGCAGCTTGCCGCCAAGCTTCCATGTGCCGGAGCGAATGTCGTCGATCAGCTGTTCAGCAATTTCACGGTAGCGTGACTTCATAGTGGTCATTCTGTTAACACGATTTTCGCGTCGACCGCAACCAGTCCGCCATCGTCGGGTTGCACCAGTACGGGGTTGACGTCGATAGATGCAATCCGCGCAGTGCAGAGCGCCAGCGCCCCCAATGCGGCTGCCGAACGGGCCAGCGCGTCGATATCGTAGCGACGCCCTCTGAATCCAGCTAGCAACTGGCCGAATTTGGTTCGCGACAGCGCGTATTCCATCTCGCGCGGGGAAAAGGGGGGCAGGAGCACAACCGCGTCGTCCAGCAGTTCACAAAGTATGCCGCCGGCGCCGACCACGACAACCGGCCCGATGATGGGATCGCGCTCGACGCCGACAATGGCTTCTATGCCGGTAGCGACCATTTCCTCCAGCAGGATTTCGTTAGCGTCAGGGTCGGCCTTAGCCAGCGCGGCGGATATCTGCGCCCAGGCCTGCTCCACTTCGTTTGCGTTTTTCACACCCAGGGCGACCAGGCCGTGCTCCGTCTTGTGGGCGATCTTGTCGGAAAGTCCCTTCATCACCAGCGGGTAACGAAGGTGCTCGTACCCGGTTGGTGCACCTTCCAGCGGCAGGACAACGTTTAGCGGCACGCGGAAACGAATTTTCGTCAGGATTGCCTTGCTGCGTGCCTCATCGATGAGACCTGTAGCAAGGGGGAGATCAACAGTCGGACTGACGTTGCAGACGTTCTTGCTTGTCTTACGGCTCTCGGCCAACGCGCGGTGCTTTTCGATCGCCCGCAATGCCTTGAGCAATGGAACGGGGTTTTCGTGCAAGATGATGCCATGCGCGTTGAAAAACTCGCGCTCCGCCGCCTCTACCTTTGGCGTTAGCACCATGGTCTTGGCCATGCCTGCTTCTTTGGCCAGCACAATCTTCTGCTTGACGCCCTCGTAGATTTCGGACTTGAGTAGCACGAGACCGAAGAGCAACTGGTCAAAACCGTCCTGCCGGAAAATGTCGATGATGTGGGGTATCAGTTCGTTCTGCGCTGCGATGTCGTAGGGGTTAACGCCATGGCTCTGGGTAGGCAGGGACTCGAGGGTGTTCTTGCCATCATCGGAAGGATCCTGAAGTGGCATGCCAAGACGAGCCATCACGTCGGCTGTCTGCACGGCAAAGCCGCCGGAAATCGAGGCAATGAACGGTTTCCCCGGCTCTGCGGTATCGGACCAGTCAAACCGGGTCAGGCATTCGGTAATGGCGGCAAGCGTTTCCAGATCGTCGGCCACGTAGACACCATGGTGCTCCAGTAGCGCGATGGTGTTGCGATAGGAGCCTGCCAGAGCACCCGTGTGAGACAGGGCCGCTTTTTGCCCGCTTGCACTTTCTCCGACTTTGATGGCGATGACTTGCTTGCCCACTTTTTGCGCGCAGTCCAGCGCGGCGCGAAATGCCTGCATGCCACGTATCGTTTCCAGATACAGCACGATCGTGTCTGTATCCGGGTCATCGCACAGGTACATGAGGTAGTCGGCGACGGTTAAAACAAGTTCGTTGCCGCAGGTGGCAGTCTTGCTTACACCCAATCCACAATTGCCCAATTGGGTTAGTAGCGAACTGACCATGGCGCCACTCTGGCAAATTACGCCGACGCGGCCCGGTTTGACTCGACCTTCGTATTGCATGATCGGTGCAATGGATAACGCAAGGCCGGTGACTACGTTGGTGATGCCGTTGGTGTTCGGTCCGACGATCGCGGCGCCATGATCGCGCGTAAGGGCCAGCAAGCGTTGGTCACGCTCTTTGCCTTCCGGTCCAGCCTCGCCAAAGCCTTGTGCGATCACAACGAGTGACAGTATCCCTTTCGCGACGCACGCTTCCGCTACTTCAACCGCCAACGCTGCAGGCAGAATCACGATGGCGGCCTCAATCCCATCGGGAAGTTCCGCGACGCTCTTGTAGCATTTGTAACCCTGCAATGTATCGTGCTTTGGGTTCACGACGCTAATCGTGCCTTGATACTTGTAGAGGTTCATGGCGTTCAGCGGTGAACTACTGAGTTTCGTGGGGTCGGCGGACGCCCCGATTACGGCGACAGAACGAGCCTCGAAAAGCGTGGCAATCGCGTCGCGATCTGGCCGCGGGATCTGCTTCGTCGTCATCTGTGCAACTGTCTCTTCGGAGTACTCACGTGTCCTCACCGTAGGTTGCGAGCATCTCGCGTGCGGTGGTCACGTGCGCAATGTCGATATGTTCCCCTTCGTACATGACCGCTGCCTTGCCTTCGACTTCGGCCTCGGCAAACGCCTCGATCATTCCTTCGTAATATCGCCGGTCCGCCTGGCTCAGGGAATAGACCTCATTGACCACCGGCACGTTGGAAGGGTGCAATACGATCTCTCCGGTAAAGCCTAGACTGCGGTTGAATTCGGCGAATTTCCGCAGACCGTCGAGATCATGCACGTCCTGCCACAGGCCGCCAATCGGGAATTTCTTGCCCGCCGCCCGGCTTGCGATGACCGCGCGCGAACGGTGGTACAGGGTTTCCAGACCTTCCGCTGTCCAAGTGAATCCCAGGTTACGCGCGACGTCCGCATTGCGGGCCGTACAGGCGACGAGGGTTTCGACCCGGGGCAACTGCGCGATTTCGTAGGAGAGTTGCACCGACCGCGCGGTCTCCAGCGCAACTACCAGTCCGATCGATCCTGACGGAATGCCTTTTCGCTTCTCCATCTCCGCGACCATGTCAGACAGGTCCGAGACGTCTTCCGGCCCTTCCGCCTTAGGCACAAACAGGCCGTTGATGCCTGGTTTGACCACGGCGGAGACATCCTCGGAATCGTATTTCTGATTGTCGCGGTTGATGCGGATATACAACAGGCCGTTTTCCGCTGCGTGTTTGTCTATTTCGGCTGCAACGATGTCCCGTGCCGCTGCTTTTTCAGCGCAGGGCACGCTGTCCTCAAGGTCGAACACCAACGCATCGGCGCCTGCCTTGCGGGCCTTTTCCATCCATGAGCGGCGGTTTCCCGGCACGAATAGCATAGTACGGATTGGACGGGCGAGAGACATGGCGCACACCTATTTCGGAAGTCAGGTTCAGTAGGACCGTGGCAGGCCGAGAATTTTCTCGGCAATGTAGGACAGTACGAAGTTCTGGGCGATGGGCGCAATCCGCCACACGCGGGCCTCGCGGAAATAGCGTTCCACGTGATACTCGGCAGCATAGCCGAACCCGCCGTGGGTCTGCACCGCGCAGTCGGCGGCCTCGAAACAGGCATCCGTGGCCAGCAGTTTCGCGATGTTGGCCAGATCGCCGCAGGGTATGTCGTTGTCATATTGCCAGGCGGCTTTTTCGGCGACAAGTTGGGCGGCTTCCAGCTTGGCCAGCGACTCCGCCAGCGGGAATTGAACGCCCTGATTCTGCCCGATGGGCCGGCCGAAGACGACGCGGTCCTTGGCGTACTGGGTTGCCCGGCGCAGGGCGGCACGGCCCAGCCCGACAGCTTCCCACGCCACCAGAATGCGTTCGGCGTTCAATCCGTCGAGGAGATAACGGAAGCCTTCGCCTTCCTCGCCAACGCGGTCGCTTTCGTGCACGCGCAAACCGTCATAGAAGACCTCGCACGATGCCACGGCCTCGCGGCCCATCTTGGGGATCGGCTTGATGGTCACAGCCGGGTTTTGGATGTCGGCGAGAAACAGGGTCATGCCCTCGGTGCGCTTCGTGCACTGCTCGAGCGGAGTCGTGCGAGTCAGTAGTAAGCATTTCTGCGACTCCAGCGCCTTGGAAGTCCACACCTTGCTGCCGTTGATCAAGTAGTGTTCGCCGTCACGCACGGCCGATGTTCGGATGCGTGTGGTGTCCGTGCCGGCATTGGCTTCCGTGACGCCGAAGCACACATGAAGATCTCCGGAGATGACCTCTGGCAGGTACTTGTCACGCATCTGCCTGGATCCGAATTTTAATACCGGCGTGAGCCCGAAGATGCTGACGTGCACGGCGGTAGCGCCGCTCAGGCCCGCGCCGCTGCCGGTCACGGCGGCGAGGATCACAGCGGCTTCGGTCAGCCCCAATCCCGATCCACCGTATTCCTCGGGCATGATCGCCCCGAGGAAACCCGCTTCCGCAAAGGCACGGTAGAATTCCCAGGGGAATTCATGACTGCGATCTTTTTCCATCCAGTATTCGTCGGGGAAGTCCTGCATCATCGCTTCCACGGACTCCCGGATCGCAATCTGTTCGGCGGTAAGGCTGAAATCCATCTGTGAACTCTCCCGATAAGTGGACGATAAGCGGACGTTTGGTGTCGGACTCTAAGCGCCGGGCTTATGCCTCATCTTTCGGGCGCTTCATCATCAGACCCGCGCGCTTTGCTCGGACCACGACTTCGTCACGCTGGTTGTAGCCGACATGTTCGAACATTACGATACCCGCTTCGGGATACTTCTTACTTTCTCGCTTGGAGATGATTGTGCTTTGGCTGCGCAAGGTGTCACCGATCCGTACCGGGTTGGGGAAGCGAATTTCCTCGTATCCGAGATTGCCCAGAGTGGTACCAAGGGTTAGGTCCGAGACGGTTGCGCCGTTGACAAAAGCCAGTGTAAACAGGCTGTTGCAGATACGGGAGCCGTACATGGTTTTCTTGCCGAATTCCTCGTCAAGATGCAGTGGCTGGTCGTTGTGGGACAATACCGTGAACAAGAGGTTGTCCACTTCCGTCACCGTGCGGGTCACCGCGTGACGGTATTCCTGACCTGGTTCCAGATCTTCGTAATATTTGCTCATATTTGCCTGCTCGATTCCCAAATCCGTTGTTAGATGACGGTATATGGTAGGGTACACGAAACAAAGAAGTACGTATAACTTGAGTTTACGATGTGGCAATTATAGAGTGCTGGTGATCAGCGGCGCGCGCAGACCGAAGGGGGAACGAAATGGCGAAAGATCCCAAGGAATTTGACGATTACAAAGAGTTGGCAGACTACTCCCTCGATCCCGAAGATGAACAGTGGTTGCTCGACAACCAGAAGGAATGCACGTTCATCTGGACCAACAAGAACGGAGAGCCCGTTGGCTTGATCATGACCTTCCTGGCAGCCAAGGGAAAGATCTGGCTGCTCACAACAGAAAAAAGGGTTCGCGTGCCGGCGGTTCGTCGTGACCCAAGGACTTGTATTGTTTTCTCGAGCGCTGGCCTTCCGGGCGGAACTGGTAAGACGGTCACGTACAAGGGAACGACGAAGGTTCACCCCTACGATTCTCCTTTGGTGAAAGACTGGCTTTATCAGGACTACGTCGCCAGGTTGCATAAGGAAGGCAATCAGGAACGTATTGATTTCTTCAAGTCTGTTTTGGCCATCCCGGAGCGCGTAGTGCTGGAATTCACGCCGGGCAAAAAAATTACTTTCAACGGGGACAAGATGGCCGCCCTCACACCGGGGTCCACGGGAAAATTCGATGACATGTGGAAATAATGGAGTAGCACATTAATTTTCAATTGAGCGAAAAGCAGCAAGAACTCAAAGAAAGCGTCCGTCGCTACGCGAGGCAACGGCTGTTGCCTATTGCCGAGGAAATCGAGCTGAGCGGTGAGCCGCCGTCGAGGGAACTGGTACGGGAATACGCTGAAATGGGCTATCTCGGAATCAATATTCCCGAAGCTTTGGGCGGCCAGGGGCTTGAGAATCTGGAGGCCTTGATAGTGCTTGAGGAACTTGCCCGTGTATCGTCTGCCGTTGCGTTCCCGGTCTTCGAATCCTGCGTCGGACCGGTTCGCGCTATTGAAAAATACGCCAGCCCCGAACTGGCCAAAGAAATTGTTCCGGCTGTTTGTGCAGGGGAAAAGATCGTCGCGATCGCGATGTCGGAACCGGCTGCCGGCACGGCTTTGACCGACCTCAAAACAAAGGCTCAAATAGAGGGCGATGAAGTAGTACTAAATGGTACGAAGCGCTGGTGTTCCGGTGGCGGCCATGCCGATGGGTACCTGGTGTATTGCCGTCTCTCCGATGAGCCTGGCGCGAAGGCTATTGGTGCCGTATTCGTTGAGAAAGGAACAGCAGGGCTCAGTTTTGGGCGGCCCGAACCGTTGATGGGATTTCGCGGCGTTCCTTCGTCGGATATTTTCCTCGACAATGTGCGCGTCCCGTTGAAGAATTTGGTGGTGCCCGCCGGCGGATTCAAGAAACTGATGGCGGCTTTCGATCTGGAACGTTGCGGCAATGCGACGATGGCGCTGGGTCAAGCCTCCGCCGCGTTGGCGGATGTCACTGAATATGTCCAGGAGCGGCGGCAATTTGGCAAACCGATCGTTGATTTTCAGGCCGTTCAGATAAAACTCGCCGAGATGAAAATGCAGGTCGAAGCCTCGCGGTTGCTGATCTGGCGCGCAGCGGTGGATGCAGAGCAGGGCCTTCCCAGCGTTGGTGCATCCAGTATTGCCAAGTGCTTTGCCAACGAAACTGCGCGCAGCGTCACGGGGTCCGCTCTGCAATTGATGGGCGGCTACGGTTATTCAAAGGAATACCCCATGGAGCGGCGCTTTCGCGATGCATGGGGCTGGGGAATTGCCGGCGGCGCCATCGATATTCAAAAAGTCAACATTGCCAGCGCAATGATCGGTCGCCGTTTCAATCAGCGTGCTTAGGCAAATCTAATGTTTCGTAAAACAGACGATGGGAGGCGGCGACATGACGATTGAATCAGTCGTTCGGGCAAATAATCTCAACCTGGTGGAAGCACCTCGATTTGACGATGCGGGAAATTTGTATTTCGGCGATGCGTTAGGCACCGGCTTTTATCGCGTTACTCCGACTTCGGACCTTGAGACGCTTGACGATACCTGCCGTTCCGTTGGTGGTTGTGTTATCCATGAGGCAGGGGGAGTGATCTATTCGGGTCGTGGCCCTCTTATGTATTACGATCCGCAACTTGGTACCTCACGTCCTGTATTAGCTGACGTGGCCGGCGCACCGTTGGAATCGATCAATGATATAGAAGCCGATGCGAACGGAAATATTTACGGTGGAACGATCGATTTTGCGGCGTTCGACAGGGGCGAAGTGCCCAAGCCTGGTTTCATATTTCGTTTGGATTCGGCGGGCGACGCAGGGCGCCTGCGAGAAGTAGGCATTCCCAACGGAATCGCGTTTTCGCCCGATGCAAAGCGAATGTACTACTCAGAAAGTGGTGAAGGAGTGTTTCGCTACGACGTTGACGATTTCAATGATCTGAATAATCGTCATTTATTTGCGGAGTTGGCGGACTCCGACGGTATTGTTCTTGATCAGCGCGGTGGTCTCTGGGTTGCGCGGTACATGAACAGAACTGTGGTGTACTACGACGCCGACGGTAAGTTGGTGCGAGAAGTGGAGACACCCTTCAAAGCCGTGGCAAGCGTCACCTTCGGTGGCATAGATCTACGAGATTTGTACGTGTCGGGCGGCGCGCTGGATGAGCCCGGTACGGGCGGGATCATCCGGATGCGTGTTGATGTGCCCGGCTGCAAAACGCACAAGGCCAGAGTTCCTGTCGGCCAGTAAAGTTTTCTTGAATGGGTTGTGGAGACGTGAGATGACTAAAGCGGAAGAAAACCGCCAAACGTTGGAGAACATTTACGCCACCTTCTTCAAGGGGGATTTTGAAGGGTGGCTTGCATTTTTTACGGATGACTCGGTATTTCGAGAGCCGGAAACGTTGCCATACGGCGGTGTTGTCAAAGGACGTGAGAAAATCCAAGCGACCGTGATGAAGATTGTCGAGTGTTGGGATGATATTTCCTACGATGTTGAGGACATCCTCGCAAACGATCAGCGCGCGATTGCGTATGGAGTATTCAACGCGACCAGTAAAACGACCGGCAAGAAAGTCAGCGTGCCTTTGGCGGAGATGTGGAGATTCAAGGATGGCAAGGTCGAGGAAATGCTCGCGATCTATGGGGATACAGCGCTGCTAAACTCAGCCATGAGCTAATCTATTGTCAAGAGCGTGTTTCATTGCGGTATGCATCCCGAACGACGACGAACGCCTCGATAAACGCCAACTGATCTCCCAGGGAGCCGTTCGGAAAACGCACGTGAACATGTGTTACGCCGATCGATTCCAGATAGGCGATTTCATCCTTGACCTGACTGTGTGACTTGCCATCCGGGGAGAGCGTGATTTCCAGTTTCATCTGGGCAGGGTCGCGCCCAGTCTCGCGCGCGGTCTGGCGCACTAGTTCCAGCGCGACGATGGCGTCTTCCTCGAGCTTGCCGGTATCCGGATTGATCTGGAACAACGGCATAAAACCATCGGCGTATTTGCCGATACGACGCAGTACCTTTTCCGGCGGGACGGGTTGTGCGGTACGCCCTGCGCCCATCCAGATCGGAATAGGCCTCTGGACGGGCAGAGGATTAATATTAACGTGCTGAAAGTCGTGCCATACCCCTTTGAACTCGACCGCCTCTTCGGTCCATAGCGCGCGCAAGAGTTGCAACTGTTCCTCGATTCGGGGGGCGCGATCCTTAAAGTCCGCGCCCATAGCCGCGAATTCCACCGGGAGGTAGCCGATGCCAACGCCGAGGATAAGGCGACCGCCGGACAGCTTGTCCACTTCTGCGGCCTGCTTGGCCACCAATGCGGTTTGCCGTGCGGGCAATCCCAGAACGCCGCTGATGAACCCGATACGCTCAGTGACCGCACTCAGGTAGGCCATCAGCGTAAAAATCTCTGGAAACCGACTTTCGTGAGTGTAGGGGGTGGGCGGCATCTTGGGGTGCTTTTCGGCCACGACACCGAGAACATGGTCCAGTATGCGGAAATGGTCATATCCGAGCGTGTCCGCCGCGCAAGCAAAGCGGATGAAGTCGTCAGATCCGCCTTCGTGGACTAAGTGGTTGCAGTTGACGGTAAATTTCATGCCGCTAATTGTCCTCGACCGCGCCGTTTAGATTCGATTCGGCTGGAATCTGGAGGCTCGACGTGATGTTTAGCCTGCGAGTCTTAATGAACCACTGGCCCTGCTCGCGAATGACATCGTCGTGATAGGTACCGCCAACCAAGAGTGCCCCCGTTAGCGGGGCGCTGTCGGAGTAAACATGGGTGGAAGTCAGATATGACAACACCTTGCCGCTGTTTCCATCCACGGAACTGGTGATTGATCCCATCTGATGCTGCGTGTTCTTGTACCCGGCATCGCGAAAAGAGTTGTTGACGAAATTTGCCCACTCTAGCGCGGCGTCGGTGTCTTTAGTGCGCGTGGCGGGATCGGGTACCGTTAGGGCCGCGATCCCGTCAATCTCCAATAGGAAGGAAAAGTCCTTCGCGAAGCATTTGCGGTACAAAGCCAGTCCTTCCGCGAAATTGGCATCCTGCAGGTTTACCGTGGAGTTTGGCGGCTGCCCACCAATCGCGTCCAACGCACGTCCTAATGCGTCGGTGCCGAGCGCGTAGCAGACGACCAGATCCTCCACTTGTTCTTGAGCGCTTAGCTCTGAACTATCGCGATTCTCATTATCGACACAGCCAGCCTGGGCGATAAGCACGAAAGCAGCTGCCGCCAACATGCATCTGGGAATTGTCATCGTTTCACGCATAAATGCACCGTCTTGAAATGGTTGAGTGTTGCCGTAATCATATCCTAACAACTTTGCATTAGTTTATGAAGAATTATCCTAATAACTTACTTTGATTGCCGATATACTCTTTCCTGATACAGAAGATTCATGGAGATCTAGAATGACGATTGCCTTGCCGCGAATTGCGATTATCGGTGGTACCGGCGCTCTAGGGTCAGGACTGGCATACCGGTGGGCGAGCAAGGGGTATCGGGTCGTTATCGGCTCGCGTACTAGCGAAAAAGGCGAAGCTTCTGCGGCAGCGCTGCGCTTGCGCTTGCCATCATCTGAGGTGACAGGAACCGGCAATAGAGATGCTGCGAGCCAAGTCGACATCGTTGTATTGACAGTTCCCTACTCACATCACGGTGCTACGCTCAAGCAGATAAAAGACGTCGTAACTGGAAAAATAGTGGTCGATGCCACCGTACCTCTGGTACCGCCCAAAGTGGCCAGAGTGCAATTGTCCGACGACTGGCCCGTCGCCAAAACAACGCAAACGGTTCTTGGTGATAACGTCAAAGTTGTCTCAGCATTTCATAACGTGGCCGCCGCGCACCTTCAGCAAGACGACCACCACAACGATGGCGATGTTCTTGTTTATGGGAACAGTAACGATGCACGTGAAACCGTGATTAGCCTCGTCGAAGCGATGGGTCTGCGTGGATGGCACGCCGGCCCGATCGATAATTCGGTGGTCAGTGAAGCGCTGACGTCAGTTCTGATCTTCATTAATAAAAAGTACAAGATAGATGGCGCCGGTATTCGAATTACCGGCGGCGCGACTTGAATCGGGTTGGCGAAAAACGGCGGTCGCCATTCTGGGCAATCCTGCCTGTCAAACGAATCGGCTCGGTGAAACAACGCTTGAGCGACGTGCTTTCTGCTGCGGAGCGACAACAGTTGTTCCGCAAAATGCTGGGCGATGTGATGACCGCAATAAGCCACGCGAAATCCCTGGATGGACTGGTCGTTGTGACCCGGGATGCAGAGGTCCAGGCATTGGCCAGGCGGTATCGCGCAACCGTTTTGGTGGCCGACGCAGACGAAGGGCAATCCGCTGCGGTTACAGAAGCTGCAAAAATGCTGTCTCGCGAAGGAATCCAGAAAATTATTACACTGCCCGGTGATGTGCCGCTCGTAAAGGCAACCGAAATAGACACAGTGTGCAACGCTCTATCGACTGCACCGGCGATCGGCATTGTGCCGAACAGTGACGATACGGGGTCAAACAGCATTGCTTGTTCGCCACCTAGTGCGATTCCTTTTATGTTCGGAGGGATGTCCTTTCCGAGGCACTTGCGCGCGGCCGAGGAGCGGCAAGTTGACACGCAAGTGATACGAATACCGGGCATCGAATTGGATATTGATGTGGCTTCCGACCTCGCCAAGCTGCTGAGTTTCAAGACCACGACGGCGACACAGCGTTTCTTGTTGTCGAGCGGCATAGCGGATAGGCTCGAAAAGCATGGGTCGCTGCAATGGCAAAGGCGAGCCGTGCTTACAGGCAACACGTAACACGATGATTGACGAACACTCTAGCCTAGATGATTTGTTGCCTGAAGCCACGAGACTGCGAAACCACGGGCACGGTTCTCTCGTCAGCTATTCAAAAAAAGTATTTATTCCGCTGACACGTCTGTGCCGCGACGTTTGCCACTATTGCACTTACGCCAAAACACCGCGTCACATTGAGCGTGCGTACATGACGCCCGACGAGGTTCTTCGAACGGCCCGTGACGGGCAGGAAGCGGGCTGCAAGGAAGCACTGTTCACGCTGGGCGACAAACCCGAAATGCGTTACCGCGCGGCACGGGAGGCTCTCGAGACATTAGGTTACTCCACCACTCTTGAGTATGTCGCGGCTATCGCCAAGCTGGTCTTTGAGGAAACTGGACTGCTGCCGCACATCAATGCCGGCGTCATGACGGCAGACGAGATCAGCATGCTAAAGCGAGTCTCTGCATCACAGGGACTTATGTTGGAAAGCTCATCGGCAAGACTCTGCGAAAAAGGTGGCCCGCATTTTGGTTCGCCAGATAAGAATCCTGCACTCCGCCTGGAAACGATCCGACTTGCCGGCGAGGCAAAGGTACCGTTTACCACTGGGATTCTAATTGGTATCGGAGAAACGCGCCTGGAACGTCTCGAGTCTCTTTACAGACTGCTCGAGCTGCATCACAGGTACGGCCACATTCAGGAAATCATCGTTCAAAATTTCCGAGCAAAGCCGGATACGCTCATGGCGCGTGCCCCGGAGCCGAGTATTGAAGAGTTGCTGTGGACCGTTGCCGCGACCCGAGTCATCTTCGGTCCAGAAATGAACATTCAGGTGCCGCCAAATCTTAATGTTGGCAACCTGGGCGAGCTTGTCCGGGCCGGGATCAACGATTGGGGTGGCGTATCACCCGTCACTCCCGATTTCGTTAACCCTGAAGCACCGTGGCCGCATCTGGATGCCCTTGCGCGGCAGACCGCAGCAACGGGCAAAACGCTGGTTGAGCGGCTTACCGTGTATCCCGACTACATACTCGAGGATGGCGGCTGGCTGATGCCGGAGGTGCGAGCGAAGGCGCTCGAGCAGATTGATAGCGATGGGTTTGCACGTATGGATTCTTGGTCGCCGGGGATGGCCATCGACGTCCCATTCGCGATTAAACCTGCAGCACCTGGTTCCGGCGCAAAGCGCGTTGATACGCTCGACGCAATCTTGTCGCAGGGAGCGAACGGGGACGAGTTGTCTGAAGACCAGATTGTGCATTTGTTCAGTGCCCGCGGAAAATCATTCGACAGGGTTTGCGCGGCCGCAGATGAATTGCGTTGTAGAACTAACGGAAGCGTAGTTAGCTACGTCGTGAATCGAAACATAAATTACACCAACATTTGTTATTTTCGCTGCGGATTCTGCGCTTTTTCGAAAGGTAAGCACAGTGAGCATTTGCGCGGTAAATCCTACGATCTCGAATTGGAAGAGATTACGCGCCGGGCGCGAGAGGCAGTTGATCGAGGAGCGACTGAGGTCTGCCTGCAGGGAGGCATCCATCCAAAATATACGGGTGAAACCTATCTGCAGATTTGTCGAGCGATCAAGCGGGAAACGCCGGATGTTCACATCCATGCGTTTTCGCCATTGGAAGTATGGCAAGGCGCGAGCACCCTCGGCATAAGCGTTGAGACCTTTCTCGAGCAGCTTAAGCATGCAGGACTCGGTACATTACCTGGAACGGCCGCAGAAATTCTCGATGACGATATCCGTAACATCATTTGCCCCGACAAAATCAACACACAGCAGTGGTCGGATGTTGTTACGACAGCTCACAAACTGGGCTTGAAAACGACGTCGACGATCATGTTCGGTCATGTCGATCAACCAAAGCATTGGGCACGACATTTGCTGCACTTGCGTAACTTGCAAGAAAGCACAGGCGGAATAACGGAATTCGTGCCGTTGCCGTTTGTTCATAAAGAAGCGCCAATATTCTTGAAGGGGCGGGCGCGTAAAGGCCCGACCTATCGGGAATCGATATTGATGCATGCGGTAGCGCGTCTCGCGTTGTATCCACACATTACCAACATACAGGCGTCGTGGACCAAGATGGGTGTTAGTGGTGTCGGGGCCTGCCTTAACGCAGGATGCAACGATTTAGGCGGCACTTTGATGAACGAAAGCATCAGTCGAGCGGCCGGCGCTGCGCACGGACAAGTACTGTCGCCGACGCAGATCGAGTCGCTAATTCGAAAGGCCGGAAGATCGCCACAACAACGCACGACTCTCTACGAGCCGCTCTCCAGCGAGCACTCGAAGACCCTGTTCGATTCGAAGCCAATGCAACCGATCGTAAATACCAAGATTCGGGCGTTTACCGATCCGGTAACTGAACGCCCGAGATCCGAATGACGCTAAGCCACCGCAGCGACCGCCTAGAGCTGATCGGGCTGCGCGGCATCCCGCTTATCGACGCCGGCGTCAATCTTGGCCAGGTGCTTGCGGAAGCTTTGAACCGCAACGATCTAGAACTTAAGGCTAACGATATATTGGTCGTTGCTCAGAAAATCGTTTCTAAAGCCGAAGGGCGGCTTGTGTCCCTCGATCAGGTTGAACCGAGCGAGGAGGCGTTTTGTCGCGCTCGGGAAACGGACAAGGATCCCCGGCTCGTGGAATTGATTCTTCGTGAGTCGGTCGAAGTCATCCGCCAAGCGAACAATCTCATCATCACCGAAAACCGCTTAGGAATTGTGATGGCGAACGCGGGAATCGATCAATCAAACGTTGCAGAAGGCACCGCGCTGCTGCTGCCGCAAGACCCTGATGCTACGGCCGCCTGGATACGTGAAGACTTGAGGCAACGCTGCGGCGCGCGGACCGGCGTTATCATCGCAGACAGCATTGGTCGCGCATGGCGAAACGGCATTGTCGGCCATGCGATCGGTGCGGCGGGCATTCCGGCAGTGGTGGACCTCCGACGAACGAAGGACTTATACGGGCGTGAGTTGCGAGTGACCGAAGTTGCGTTGGCGGACGAGATAGCGGCGGCGGCGACGTTAATAATGGGGCAAGCCGGCGAGGGTATTCCCGCCGTTCTGATTCGAGGTTTCGGTCCTTTCGAGAAGTCGACTGGTGCGAGAACGCTGGTACGTGACAAAACTCGGGACCTATTCAGGTGACTATTCCGTTCAAGGTTGCCGCGTTCTCTGGCGGCGTTGGTGGCGCAAAGCTCGTGCTCGGCCTGTCGCAAATTTGCGCGGCCGAAGAGCTCACGGTCGTCGTCAACACCGGCGATGACTTCGAGCACCTTGGCCTGCATGTGTCGCCGGATGTTGATACGGTGATCTACACGCTTGCAGCGATAAATAATGCCGAAACCGGTTGGGGTAGAGCCGACGAGACCTGGTCATTCATGTCGGCACTTCAGCAACTCGGCGCACCGACCTGGTTTCAACTCGGTGACAAGGATCTCGCATTAAACGTATACAGAACCGAGAAACTACGTTCGGGGATCACGCTCAGCGATGTTACGATCGACGTAGCGCAGAAATTTGGAATTCGATTCCGGGTCTTTCCGATGAGCAACGACCCGGTTAGAACAATGATAGAGACTGATTCCGAAACAATCTCGTTTCAGGATTACTTCGTGCGCCAGAAATGCCGCCCGGCCGTGCAGAAGATCCGATATCAGGGTCTCGACAGCGCGCTGCCATCGCCGGGGTTGGACGCGCTGCTTAAGAGTTCAGAGATCGGCGCCTATGTTATTTGTCCGTCCAACCCGTACCTGAGTATCGATCCCATGTTGTCCCTGCCTAGCGTACGCGACCACATCATCGATAGCCCAGCACCGGTCGTGGCCGTTTCACCCGTTGTCGCAGGAGGGTCGTTAAAAGGCCCAACCGGCAAGATCATGGGTGAACTTGGCATACCGTGTACGGCGATTGAGGTCGCGAAACATTACAAAGGTTTGATTAACGGGATCATAATCGCTGATCAGGACGCAGGAGATACGGCCGAAATCGAGCGTCTCGGCGTGCATGTCATTACGGCGAATATCGTCATGAAATCGACACAGGACAAGCGCGACCTAGCGACCCTTGTGCTGTCGTTCGCCCGGCAACTGGCATCGAAAAGCAAGTGATCGGGACCAGGGGCGAAGCTTAGGTGGCGAATATGAGGGTAGAAAACGATTGCCGGACTGGAAATTTCGCCGTGCTCGCGCTTTGCATCCTGCCGGCATGTTGCTGGGCGCAGATCCAGGATCAGGACGCATTGGATAAGATTGTTGTAACGGCCACGCGCCTCGAATCGTCTGTCAGGGATGCCGCACGCTCGGTGTCCGTTGTCAAAAAGGAACGTATCCAGGTCAGCACGCAACAGCTCGGACTCGACGAGGCGCTGGCCGGCATTCCGGGCCTTTATATGCAGAACCGGTTCAATCTGGCTCAGGATTTGCGCATTTCCTTGCGTGGTTTCGGAGCCCGGTCAAGTTTCGGAATTCGCGGAATAAAAGTTGTGGTTGATGGCATTCCCGAATCGCTACCCGACGGTCAGGCAGGCGTTGATAGCATCGATCTTGGTTCGGCACAGAGAATTGAGGTGCTGCGCGGTCCGGCATCGTCGCTTTACGGCAACGCGTCCGGCGGCGTGATATCTGTAACCGGTGAACTCGGTAGTGCAACGCCGTACATCGAGGGCAGGCTGGCCGGTGGCGAGCATGGCTATTCACAAATGCAACTGAAATCTGCCGGCAAGATGGGACTAACGGATTACCTGATCAGCATTTCGAGAACGGAAATAGACGGTTATAGGGATCACGCGGATGCACGTGGCAGTGTGCTAAATTCCCGCTTGGCCATTCCCTTTTCAGACGACGACAAACTGACGTTCGCTTTAAACCTGACGGACCAGCCAGAGGCCGACGATCCAGGTGGAATTAATGCGGCACAGGCGACCGCAGCACGATCTTCGGCCAGGGCTGAAAACGTACGGTTCGATACCGGTGAATCGCTCGAGCAGCAGCGATTCGGCGTCGTATACGAACGGAAACGGGCGGCCGGAGTGCTGACGCTAAGGAACTATTATGCGTGGCGCGATTTCGCGAACAAGCTACCCTTTGTCGGCGGTGGGTCGGTCGATCTTGATCGGTTCTTTTCCGGTTTCGGTGCATAGTACAGCTTTGGGAGCCCGCACGACCGCACAAGCCTGATGCTTGGCGTGGACCTCGATCGACAGAACGATGATCGCAGGCGTTTCGACAATAATGACGGTGTACGGGGACCGATGGTGTTCGATCAGAACGAGCAGGTCGATAGCGCCGGTGTTTATATGCACGGGCGGTTTCAGTTTGCCGAGGATTGGTCATTGCTTGCCGGGCTTCGATATGACGAATTATCTTATGACATTTCGGACCGTTTTCTTGCGGACGGTGACGATTCCGGCAAGCTGGATTTCGACGAGGTGAGCCCATCGCTGGCACTAAACTACCGCTTCGATTCGGGAGTGCTATTCGCCTCGTACAGTACCTCGTTCGAAACACCGACAACCACGGAACTGTCGAACCCCGATGCGAGTGGCGGTTTCAATCCCTCACTCAATTCGCAGACCGCCGATAATTTTGAAATCGGATACAAAGGTTCTTCCAACGATCTCTACTACGAACTAGCGCTTTTCACAATCGAGCTTGACAATGAATTGATACCGTTTGAGCTCGCAGCTTTTCCGGGCCGAACGTTTTTTTCCAATGCGGGCAGTTCCGAACGCGAAGGCCTCGAAGCAGCATTGAGCTGGGATGGTGGAAACGGTCTTCAGGTAAATGCTTCATTTACATGGTCAGATTTTACTTTCGATCGTTTTATCGACGATAACGGCAATGACTTCAGCGGCAACCGCTTGCCCGGCCTGCCGACGCGGTTTGCCTACATAGGCGCGACGTACGAGACGGCAAACGGATTTCTGGGCACCGTTGAGGCGAGCTATTCCGGCGATCTATTCGCAAACAACGCCAACACCGCGAACGTGTCGGAGTATACCGTGGCAAATATTCGCGTTGCGCGTGAGTTCCGGAAAGATAAATGGACGATTCGCCCATATGCCGGAATCAACAACCTGTTTGATGAACGCTACAACAGCAATATCCGGATCAATGCATTTGGCGGACGATTCTTTGAGCCCGCACCGGAACGATATTTCTATGCCGGACTTGTCGTCAACTGCCGAAATTCGAACTAGAAATTTGAAGTAGGCTGGTCTTGTATGACGTTTTAGGTCGTTTCCAGAGCAACAAGCTAAGTTTCGGGTTGATCGTAAGCTTCCCCGTCAATGACACAGTTCAGAAGTAGAGTTTCTGGCGTTTTGGCGATTGAACACGCATCGGGCATTCTCGTAAGAAAACGTAGTGATTGGGCGGTGCTTCGCGGTTCTTAGCGGCGTTCGACGGCAAAAAGGACGAGGGCGGGCCATCTAACTTACTGATTTAAAAGAAAACGGTTCGTGCCGTATACGCCTACGAACCAGGCGGTCGGGAGTTCGAATCTCTCCGGGCGCGATAACCACAAGGCACCCC